>CERI01039371.1_pt1 | contig 13434 bp, 7 predicted proteins | sample 350261 | NCBI WGS metagenome assembly CERI01 (sample SAMEA2620979, study PRJEB7988) | marine metagenome | isolation source: saline water (ENVO:00002010), including
TTTTTTTAATCTAAGAGAACGAATAAATTTTATTGTATTTATACCAATCATTTGAATTCCATAACAATGGGAGCATGGTCTGAGCCTAGAACATTTTTAAGGATATATGAATCTTTTAGTTTTTCTTTTAATGAATCAGAAATACAAAAGTAATCAATTCTCCATCCAATATCTCGAACCCTTGCCTGAAACATATAACTCCACCAGGTATAATGCCCTCCTTCTTTATTAAACTCTCTAAAAGTATCTATGAAACCATTATTTACGATATTTGAAAATCCATTTCTTTCTTCATCTGTGAAACCTGGATTTGAGTGGTTTGTTTTTGGATTTTTCAAATCAATTTCTGTATGTGCTACATTTAGATCTCCACAAAATATAACAGGTTTTTTTTCTTCAAGGTTTTTTATAAACTTGAAAAAATCTTTATCCCATACTTTTCTATAATCTAGACGCAATAATTCACGTTTTGAATTTGGTGTATAGACTGTAACTAAGTAATATTCTTTAAATTCTAAAGTTATTACTCTTCCTTCTTGATCATGCTTTTCAATACCTATATCATTTATAATGTTAAGTGGTTCTTTTTTAGAAAAAATAGCAGTACTGGAATATCCTTTTTTAACTGCAGAATTCCAATATTGATAAGGATAGTTTGGAAGGACTAAATCAACTTGCTCTTTATGTGCTTTTGTCTCCTGAATACAAATAATATCTGGATTATACTCATTCATAAACTCATAAAATCCTTTTTTAATTACAGCCCTAATACCATTTACATTCCAAGATATGAATTTCAACTTTTATTCTCCTATTTTAATATTTACTATTAAGATTAATGGGATATGTTTTGCAATATGTTTGGTTTTAAAAATACGATTCTATTTTATTAAGACTAACGTAGTCCTGGTTTCCGCTATCCATATTTTTTATAGCTATTTTATCATTCTTAATTTCATCTTCACCAATTATTATGGTATAACATGCATTTAATCTATTAGCATCTTTCATCTGAGACTTTAAGCTTCTTCTTAGCATGTCATTTATAACAACTAAATTTTTAGATCTTAAGGATTCTGAAATCTTAAAACTATGTGATAAATATGTATCATCAGTTATTATAATATAAATATCTGGTCTTTTAGAAAGTGATAATTCTTTCTCGTTTAATGCCAATATAAGTCGTTCAATTCCAGCTGCGAATCCAAAAGCCGGTGTTGCTTTACCACCTAATTCTTCAATTAAATAATCATATCTTCCCCCTCCACACAAAGCATCTTGAGAACCAAGATTAATACTTTGTATTTCGAATACTGTACGACAGTAATAATCAAGCCCTCTTACTAGTTTATTATCTACAATATATTTAATTGAAAGTGAATCTAATAATTCTAAGACTTTTGAAAAATGTTCTTTGTCAGACTGATTAAGAAAATCAATTATAGGTGGAATATTTTTAATAATTTCTAGTTCAAAATCAATTTTGGTATCCAATATTCTTAAAGGATTTGTTTCTAATCTTTTTTTACTGATTTTACTTAATTTATCCTTATAAGGTATCAAGTATTTTTTTAACGCTTCTTTATATTTTATTCTAACTTCAGGTGAACCGATACTATTAATTTTTAAGGTTAAATTCTTAATATTTAAACCTTTATAAAAATTGTATGCCAAAGCAATTATCTCAGCATCTTGTTCTGGGTACTTAGAGCCAATTGCTTCAACTCCAAATTGATTAAATTGCCTAAACCTTCCTTTTTGAGGTCTTTCTCTCCTGAATAAAACATCGATGTAGTAAAGCTTATTGATTGGATTTTTTTTACCTAATTTATGCTGTATATATGATCTTGCAACAGAAGCTGTCGCTTCTGGTTTTAAGGTAAGATTATTATTTCCCTGATCTACCCAGCTATACATTTCTTTTGATACAATATCAGTCTGAGTACCAATAGATCTAGTAAATAAATTAGTATTTTCAAAGATTGGAGTCCTGATTTGAGAAAAACCATATTTATTTAAAAATTTATGAATTGTTAATTCTAAATACTGCCATATATTATTATCTTCAAATAATATATCTTGTGTTCCCTTAATATTTTTTAATGGTTCTGGCATATTTACAAACTTTTTTTTAATAAATAATCGTTTTCCCAAGTTTGTATTAAATCAAGAACATCTATATTTGAGCTACATTCTAATATTTTAGTTTTCATATTAATTGCGTTAATAAACTTTTGAAATCTTTTAATTAATTTTCTATGTAAAATAGGATTATCTAATGTATCTAAAATTAATAAAATAAAATGAACTTTTTGTTGATCAGGTGATTTGTAATCTATACCTTTAATTGATACACCTAAAATTGATGTTAAATCCGTTACTTCAGTTGAAATAGAATAATGAAAAGCAATCCCACGCCCGGTTGCTGGATTCATGATTTTTTCATGCTCATTAATAAATGAAAAAAGTTTTTTTGTATCTGTTAATATTTTTTGATTTAATAATTGGTTTAATAATACTTGAACAGCATCTGGCTTGCTTGAGCTTGTTAAAGGAAAAATAATTGTTTCTTTGTTTAATTTATCTGTTAAATTCATACTAATTTTAATTTATGTTAAATTGTCGATTTGATGATGAAGAGCGCACCTTCACGTCCTGCAAATCTGGATGTTTAACATTAATACTTAATTGAAAACCTTTACTAAAACCATTGGGCCACCATGTAAACATAAATTCCCAACAATGTAATTCTCTATAAAATTTAAGACTTTGAGAGTTAATTTTCATATCAATTAAATTAATACCCGATATATAAGTAAATAACCAATTTTTTGTTAAATGGATGGTATTATAGGAATCCAAATTAAAATAATTAAAATCCCATTTCTTTTCTTCTATATCATATTCACCTTGAATTGATAAGTTTATATCTGAACGCCAAACCTCATCATTATTTATTTTAGGTTTAAATTGGTCCATAGATAAAATTGAATTGAAATTTGTTGTATCTTTTTGCTCGGAACTTAAAGATATATCATCATATATGTTTTGCGATATTCCTCGAAGAGAAAATCTAGTTGACATTTGTGCCTTTAAAAACTCAAGCTTTGGTGATTTACCTTTGGATAATAAATTTGTATAGGATATTGTACCATCTTCATTGTTTATCTCATCATATATATTATGCTGCATATGAATGAAAAATAATTCGCCTCCATTATCTTTTTTAAAACTCCATCTAGAATCGATTAATGAAAATTTATTTTCTGCATTATTGTCATAATCAGTAGTCATATCAATATTCAAAAAATCTCTTTTATTAATATCTCCATTATTATTTTTTGTCTTTATTTGAAAAGCATTGGATAGTGAAAATCTAATTTTTTGACTTTCTTCGTAAAGCGAATTAGCATAAGTTCCCTCTAAGATATCTTTTGAAATAATACTTCCATTTTCTTCAAATTTTTGCAATTGGCTATTGTATGTATTTTTTAGATTAGGAATATAGTTGATTATAATTTGTGGACTTACTTTATGCCTTAAAGAAATAAGACTGCCTACATTAAGTGGCAAAATACCATAAATTTTAGTATTTAAATTGATTGAAGCGTTCCACGTCAATCTTCTATTAAAATCTGAATTATTATCATATTCATAACTATAAATATTATCTGTATTAGATTGTGAATAATCTCTAGACTGCCATAACCAATCTTCAATTATAGTAAATCTTGGTGTTATTGATAACCAATTAAGATTTGAATTCATTGATAATTGGATAATATTTTTTGCTCCCCCTTTAACTAAATCGATTTCATCACTATTTGACCAAATAATTTCTCCCCCCTCATTTAGCTCGTCGCCATCTTCATTGTTGCATAAACCATCTATATTATTATCTACGCAAGAATTTTTAATATAAGTTTCTTTACCATGATCGTAAGATAGATTATAAGATAAATAAATATCGTTAAACCAGCTATCCCCATTACCCAGTAACTTTCTTTGAGGTAATGAAAATGATATTTTAGGACCTGTTAACCATTTATATGAATTTATTTGATTATTTTGAGTAGGAGAAGCAACATATAAATCTTCATACTCTTCAAAGCCAATAGAAAGAGAGTTTTTTTCCCATCTTTTTTGATATGATAAAGAAGATAATTTATTTTGATCTAATCGTGAATTTAAATTTATTTCTTTAGGATCTAAAGACGATTTATATTTATAATTTACAATTACATTTTGAGTTGGGTCAAATGATTGTTTGTGAAAAAAAGTTATATTTTTAATCTTTTGAGAATTATTTGAAAATAAATTTGATATATCTTCATCATTATCAGCTAAATAGTTTTTTGTTTCATATTTCATGTAACCTTCTAGCATGTAATTATACCATGATTCTCCAGATCTAATTTTATATCTATATTCATGATTAGCTATAATTCCTTTTTTATCTTGAATATCAAATAAGAATGTGTAATCTGAATAATTGTTAAGAACATAATAGTACCCTAAATTATCTAAGTATGTTCCCGTTGAAGATCTATGTCCAAAAGTTGGCATAATCCAACCGCTAATTCTATCTCCATTTTTATTGGGGAAAACAGCAAATGGTAAATAAAAAATTGGTAAATCTCGTATATATAAAGTCATTGGTTTAGCAATGATTCTATCATTAGGAATCATTTTCATTTGGTTACTATGAAAATAATAATGTGGGTGATCAAGCTCACAAGTTGTAAACAGACTATTATTAATATAAAATAATTCGTTCTTGTCTTTTGTTAAAGTGTCTCCATTATAAAAACTTTGGTTGAAATTTGTTTTACCCTTTGTAATCTTTCCTTTTTTACTAATTAAATCAAATTCCATTTTTTCGCCAAAAATAGGACTTTCACCAAATCCATTTATTGATGGATATACTGAGTCCTTAATCCTAGCTTCAAGCATGTTGTTTTCCCAGTCAATAAATATTTCATCTGCTTTTAGCTCATTGCTATCATAATTAACAAGGGAATTATCATATAAATAACTCACATCATTATATAATTGATAATCAATATAATTAGCCTGATAAATAACTGTTGAATCTACCCTGGAATTATTTAATTCTGGATTAAACTTTCCTTCTACTCCGCCATACATTTTCATTCTATTAATATTATTATTATTAATTTCAATTAAGATTGAATCAGCAGAAGAAGAATTCGTACCAGTAACCAGAGTATCCTCTACAACATTAAACATCGTTGAAGCCATTCCTAATAATTGAATGTTATTAACTTCTCCATTATTAAAATCAATCATCATTTTTTTACTAGACATTTTATCTTCGATATTTTGATACTGGTTGGATGCATTAAACTTTGCTATTCTGTAATTAAAGAATTTAGCATTTGAATTTATATTAATATTATTAATTAATGAATCTTTATAGTTAATAATTAATGAGTCACCTTGAACTTTATTGGTTGAATCAACAATTTCCGCTGAACCAAATAATTCAATTTCAATATCATTATTTTTAGATAATTCTTCATAGAACAATTGTTCACATTTGATGAATTGATTTCCTTTATAAAATTTTATATTTCCAGTAGATTCAAAGTTTTTATAATCTCGGTCATATAAAATAAGCTTATCACAAAATAATGAATCATTATTATCAATCATCTTAACATCTCCAATTAAGGTGACTTTCTGTAAACTAGGTTCATAAATTGCTTTTGAAGTATATAAAATCATAGACTTATTATTAATAATTACATTATCATTAAAAATTCTTTTTTCGATATCATTTTCAATAATATTTTCTAAATAATTAGCGGAAAATTTTAGATTATTATTTGAGAAAATAATTGAAAATAATAGATATAGGTATAGATAAGATTTTCGATTCATTTATATCTTTTTACATTTTATAATTAATAAAGTTTCCTTTAATATTTATATACTAAATATACAAAGTATAGTTAATTATTATTAATGTTACATTCTGTAAATATTAATTATTATTATTGTATCTAAATAAGCCATAATTTTTTAAATAATAGATTATTTTTAATTTTATAATTAAGGACTAACTTAAATGTATTTAAAACTATTTGTTAAAATTTTTATAATATCTTCCATCTGTTTGAGTCAAGTATCAATAGAATCGATTCCAAAAAGCTTTTCAATACAGCAGACAATATCTTCAAGTATTGTGGAATTACCTTCATTTGATACCAACAGCTTTTTACAAGAAGATGAAAATAATCTTCGAAATGAAATTAGTAAGCCATATCGATTTGCTAATCCTATATCATTAAATTTGAACATGAATAATTCTGGTGATTGGGTAACTCTTGAAGATGGATCTTCAATTTGGACATTACAAATTAACTCTCCAAATGCATATTCATTAAATGTTATTTATGATTTATTTCATTTACCTGATGGGGCAGAGTTTTTTGTTTATTCATCAGACAAAAAAATGATTTTAGGTGCATTTACAAGCTTAAATCACAAACCACATGGGGGTTTTTCTACTGCACCAGTAATTGGGGATCAAATAATATTGGAATATAATGAACCATATGAAGCTGAATTCAAAGGAGAAATTAGTATTGAAACTGTTGCCCATGATTATAGAAATATTTTTTTTAATCAATCAAGAGGATATGGCGATTCAGGCAGTTGTAATAATAATGTAGCTTGTAGTGAAGCAAGTGAATGGCAAGATGAAATTAGATCCGTTGCGATGATTTTAACTTCAGGTGGATCAAGAATTTGTACTGGAACACTAATTAATAATGCTAATCAAGATTTATCTCCATACTTTTTAACAGCCAATCATTGTTTAGGTGGCAATGATTCTTGGATTTTTATGTTTAATTATGATAGTCCTTCTTGTTCAAATCAAAATGGTCCAACAAATATGACTGTATCTGGCTCTAGTCTTTTGGTTAATAGTGCTTCATCAGATGTCGCATTGCTTATATTAAATGAAACTATACCGGAAAGCTATAATGTTCATTATGCAGGCTGGGATGTATCAGGCAATACTCCAAATATACCTGTTGGAATTCACCATCCATCTGGTGATATAAAAAAGATTTCATTTGATTATGATAATGCCTCAAATAGTGGAAATTTTTGGGATATTGATAGTTGGGATGATGGAACAACTGAGCCTGGTTCATCAGGTTCTCCTTTATTTGATGGTATTTCTCATAGGATTATAGGTCAATTATATGGAGGTGTTGCTTCTTGTACAAATTTTGGTTATGATACCTATGGAAAAACATCTGTATCATGGAATCTAGGATTAAATCAATATCTTGATCCAAATAATCTTGGAGTAAATTATATAGATGGAATTGATGCAATTGATTTACCAGAACCAATACTTAGTTACTCGGATATAAACTTATTACATGAACTTGCTGATGGAGAAACTAGCGCTTCACCATTCGAAGTTTCCAACATTGGTGAATTAGAATCTGTTTTAACTTATTCTTTAAATATAAATCAATTTAAAAATCCTCAAGGAGGTCCAGATTTATCAGATAATTTCTGGACTGATTCTAATAATGAGATTGGACTTGATTCAGATTGGATTGATATATCTAATATTGGAACAGTGTATAATTTTTCTACTAATGATAATGCTGGAGATTCAGTTAATATTGGATTTGAATTTCCATTCTATGAAAATATTTATACAGAATGCTTTATTAATCCAAATGGATGGATAGGTTTTGAAAACGATGATAATAATTGGGATAATACATCTATTCCATCATCACAAGCACCTAGGTCAGCAATATTTGGATTTTGGGATGATCTTAACCCTATTAATGATTCTTGTAACTCATGTTCTGGGGAAGTATACTATCATTCAAACGATCAGAGAATGGTAATTTGGTTTAATGATGTATCACATTGGCCTACATATTTTGATAATAGTACATATAATTTTCAAATTGTTTTACACAGTAATGGGGAAATAAAGTTTAACTATAATTCAATGAATGGTGATCTCTCTTCAGCAACTATAGGTATACAAAATTCATCTGGAGCTTCTGGTTTGATGATGTCTTTTAATACAAATTATGCTGAAAATAATCTTACTACTGTAATTTCTAAGGCTCCATCTTGGGTTGGTATAAATAATATTGAAAACTATTCAGTATCTGGAGAAATAAATCAAGGATTTTCTCAGTCTTTATCTTTATTGCTTCAAAATAATCAATTAGTTGACGAAATATACTATGCATACTTAAATATTAGCTCAAACGGAGGTGAAAATATCTCTCTCCCAATTGAATTAATAACTGCTAATAATGGATTGATTGGTGATATAAATAATGATGACAATATTAATGTATCTGATATTGTACTAGTTGTGAATTTAGTTTTAAGCTCACAATATAATTATCTTGCTGATTTAAATTCTGATAATCAAGTAAATGTTTCTGATATTGTTCTTTTAGTTAATGTAATTCTCCAAAATTAAACAGATATTTCTATGAATTATTTTTATATTATTATTTATACTATTTTTTTAAACATGTTATTTTCTAATAATATTTGGGAAAATAAATTATTGTTCTGTTTAAAGAAAGAAGTAGCACCTCTTGAAGTTATTAACAATAAAATTATTAATAATAACCAATTAAATATTGCCTTAAGTAATTATAATATTTCAAGTATTGAATTATGGCTTAAGGGAGCAACTGATGATGATTTTGATAATGATATTTATTTAAATAGAATTTATAGAATAACTATTCCAAAAAATAATATTAATATAATCAATAAGATTAAAAATACTTTAGAATCTATTGAGCTTATTCATTCTACAGAGTATGAATACTATAGAAAGCCTTTGTATACACCAAATGATCAATATTATAATAACCAATGGTTTCTTCCTGATATTAATTCAAATCTTGTATGGGACTTATGGTTCGATAATGGATTAATTCCTGGAAATCAAGATGTTATTCTAGCTTCTGTAGATTTAGGAGTAAATTGGGACCATCCAGATTTAAGAAATAATCTTTGGCAAAACTTAGGTGAAGATGCTGACGGTGATGGAAGGACAATTGAAGGATCAGGAAATAACTGGTATTTAGATCCTGGTGATCTCAATGGAATTGATGATGATGATTGGGATAATAATTCAAGTACATATATAGATGATTTAATTGGCTGGGATCCTTCTGGTATAAGCGGAATGGATGATAATGATCCAAATCCACCAAACTCAGGCGGTTGGTCTCATGGAACTCATGTCGCTGGATTATTATCATCAACAACTGATAATTCAACGGGCATAGCATCTACTGCGTTTAATTGCAGTATTATGTCAGTAAAAGTTTCAACAGAAAATCAACAGAATGATATCTATATAACTGATGGATTTGATGGGATTTTATATGCTTCTAAAGCAGGTTATTTTTCAAAAGGTTTTTCTATAGTTAATAACAGTTGGGGAGGACTTGGATACAGTCAATATGAGCAAAGTGTTATTAATACATGCTTTAATCAATACAATACTATAATTGTTTGTGCTGGAGGTAATGGTGGAGACTGGAATAGTGACTGGGGAGAATCAAATTCATCTCATTATCCATCAGGATATGATAATGTTGTATCTGTATGCCCAATTGGAACAAATAATTCATGGAATCACTGGGCAACGTATGGACCAACAATAGACCTAGCATCTCCAGGCGAAGGTATTAGAAGTTGTACAGGCAGTAATAGTTATCAAAGCTGGGATGGCTCTTCAATGGCTGCACCTGTTGCAGCAAGTGTATTTGGATTACTAAAATCATATAATATGGATTGGACTAATGAAATGATTCAAACCATGGTATTAGAAACTGCTAACCCTATAATTTATGATATTAATACAGAAACCTATCTTCAGGGAATGCTAGGTAAAGGAAAAGTCGATGCATTGGCAGCCATAACAACTCCTTTATTTCCAAAGCTTGAATATTCAGGTGAAGATGTTTTTATTGCAAATGATAGCGATGGAAATATAAATCCTGGAGAACAGATACAATTATCTGTCATTCTTTTTAATAATGCTGATTGGGGAGATGCTATTAATGTTTCAGTTCTATTAGAGTCAGATTCAAATGTTGAAATTTTAAATGAAAATGTTTTTATTGGCAATATTTCATCTGGAGATGTAGGTATTAATATTGAGGAGCCTTTTAATATTCTGGTTAATTCTGATATTACCGATTCTGAGATTAGCTTTACTTTAAATATACTATCAAACCAAAATGGATATATTGATTACAATCAGTCCTTTCCAATTACATTGTTAATAGAAGAAAACCCAATAGTATTAGGGGATATTAATTTTGATTCACTAATCAATGTGCTAGATGTCGTACAGTTAGTAAATATTATTCTTAGTAATACTTCAAATGAAGCTGCAGATTTAAATCAAGATAGTGTTATCAATATTCAAGATATTATATTACTTATTAATTTGATTCTAGGATAAACTACTAATAATTGCATCATTAGCTAGCTGATCAGCTTTTTCATTTCCTGGATTACCAGTATGTCCTCTAACCCATTCCCATTTTATATTATGATTGCTTGTAAGAGTATCTAACTTTTCCCAAAGAGCTTTATTTTTTACAGGTTTTTTATTAGAAGTTTTCCAGCCTCTTTTTTTCCAATTTGAAATCCAATTAGTTATCCCATCTTTAACATAATTTGAATCGGTAATAATTGTAATATCAGATTTTTTCTTAATAATTAGTAGTGCTTCAATCACAGCTGTTAATTCCATAATATTATTAGTTGTTTCTAAACTAAATCCATTAATTTCTTTTTGGTGTTCATTATATTTTAAAAGGGCTCCCCATCCTCCTGGACCAGGATTGCCTTTACATGCACCATCGGTATAAATGTATATTCGATTATTCATAATATTAGAATTTAAAAATCATATCCTATTGTAAGATACCAAAATCTATTGGATTTATTTCCATTAATGGGGTTGTATTGTCTTGCATAATCAAGCTTCCAAGCCATATTCAGAAAAATAAATCGTGGACCAAATCCATATGACATAATCCAACCGATATTATCGTCTGCAATATTTGCATTTGAATTTGTTTCCCAATTTTTTCTATCTCTAAATTTTGGGAAATCATCATTCCATGCAGCTCCCATATCGATAAATGCTACCCCAAATAATTGTCCTAAAAATTTGATTGAAGGAAAATAATACATTAAAAAAGGAAATCTTAATTCATAGTTCATCAACAGCGCCTTTCTACCATACTTCTCAGCCATTGGATATCCTCTTACAGGAAAAATAAAATTATTCATAAAATAAAAATCATCAAATGGTAAAGCATCTTCATAGTCAGAATTAACCATATTATTTGTATCCGAAAAAATCCAAGGACCACCCCCAACACCAAACAGTCTTCTATCTTTTCCCCAACTAGAACCTAGGAAAACGCGACTTGCAAAACTAATTTTATTTTTATAAGATAATTCAAAATAAGTTCTATGATCTAAAGTCATTGTTTCAAATATATAATCATTAAGGCTAGATTCAGGAACAACTTCATATTTAATATATGATCTTGTACCGCTGACCGGGTATAAATAAAACCACCGTGTATTATCCCAGACATATTTAATATGAGGTTTGAAGATATTATAAGAATCATATTCCAGTGTTGATTCATTACCTGAAAATGTATTTAATTCAGACTTTTCCTTTATAAGATGATTATAACTTAATCCACCCTCTAATCTATCAAATCTTGAAAATGGTAAGAAAAACAAATAATTGAACCCTATATTTCTATTCAAGGTATATTGATATGATGAATAATCAAAAGATGCGTAAATATCAGTTTTATATGCTTGATGGTAAAACGTAATATCATGATTAATTTTATTCTTTAAATATCTGTAGGATAAATAATAATCTGATTCCTTAAAATCAATTTGCATTTCTGTACTTAAACTTATTCTATGATCCCCTAAAATATCGCTAAATAAAAACATAGCCATTGCTTGAGAGCCATAATAAGAATCATAACTATAATAAGCCTGTGCATAATCTAAAGTAAATCGAGTATTATATTTATTTTGGATGTAATTATTATTTTTATCTTTTAATAAAGATTCATCTAATATATTGATTGAATTATAATCTTGTGTTTTTCCATCAAAAATATAATTTTGAAAATTATTATTTTTAACATTGAATCCTTTTGATTTTTTAAGTAATGAAACATCTTTATCATTTTTCCAATTTGAAGGTTTGATTTTTATTTCATTATCGATTAATCGATTAATATTTGATAAAATAAATATATCATATCCACTTTTATAAAAACCTGTAAAAATTAATTGATTATTAGATATCCAATCTAATTGAGTAACTCCAGTCATAACATTTGTGACTGGCTTTGAAAATTTACCGTTAAAGTCTGAAATATAAATATTATTTACTCCAGATTTATCTGAAATAAATGCAATTTTATTATTATCAGGAGAATAACAAGCATATGTTTCATTTTCTAAAGTATCAGTTAATCTGATAATATTTTCTCCATTAATATCTATTTTGTATATATCAAGATTTTCAACATTATGATCTATAAAATTTGAAGAATTACTCATAAAACCAGATTGCAAGTGACTCCCTCTATCTGAAATAATTAATAATTCTTTACCATTGGGATGCCATGATACTTGAATATCACTAAACCAATCATTGGTTATATTATTTAAACTATCAGTATCAATATCATAAATATATATATCACTAGACATACCATTATTTCCTACAAATGCAATTTGATTATCTATTGGATTCCATGTTGGTCTAAATATCCCTTCAAGATTAAAAACTTTCTTTATATTATTTGAAGAATTGTTTAAATCGAATATAAATAATGCATCTGATTTACCAGATTTTGCAGCAAAAACAATTTTATTACCATCAGATGACCATGAAATGCCTGGCTTTAATATATGTAATTCTTCAAACTCTGATGTTTGATTGCCACTAACTATTCTTTTTATAAATTTCCCATCAATCATGGAGATAATATAGATGCCCATTTCTCCATTTTTATTTGAATACATTGCAACTTCAAATCCATTTGGTGAGGGAGATGGCGCTATATTATAACTATTATATAATTCGATATGATTAGTCAACTGTCTAGAAATATCTCTAATATCATCTCTATATTCAATATCAGGCCAATACTCTTTTTTTAAATATTTTTGCCATTGATTATTTAATTCTTCTAAATTAATTCCAATAGCATTCTCGAGACCTTGATTAATATTTTTTCTATTATCTATATGAAAAAATATTTCTGATATTGATTCTTCTCCCCACTTACTAGTAATGAATCTCCAAACAGATTGTCCTCC
>CERI01117644.1_pt1 | contig 13423 bp, 12 predicted proteins | sample 350261 | NCBI WGS metagenome assembly CERI01 (sample SAMEA2620979, study PRJEB7988) | marine metagenome | isolation source: saline water (ENVO:00002010), including
GAGTCAATTTATTCTCCAAATACATTTAAAAAGTCAAAAACAAACACAGACTATCCTTACAAACAGATCCAAAGGCTTAAAATCCCTCTAGGTTTTGATCCATTTCTTTCAATATTTCAAAAGGTTTTAAATGAAAATTAGTATAGGAGCAAAAATCATCTCAGGCCCCTATGGTGGTGGAAATACTTTTATTTTAAATTTAAAAAAATTTCTTGAAGACAATGGTCATATAGTAATTAATACACTAGAAGATTCTGATATTGACATTATTTTATTAGTAAATCCACTAAGATTCTCAGAAATATCAACTTTTAATCATTTCGATATTTATAAATATTTAACGACGATGAACAACAAAGCAATTGTAGTTCAACGGATTAACGAGTGTGATGAACGTAAAAATACAAAAAATGTAAATAGTCAAATAATATTTGCTAATAAATTTGCTGACTATACAGTGTATGTTAGCGATTGGCTACATGATTTATTTAAGTCAAAAAAACTTACAAGTGTAAAAAGTAAGGTCATAAAAAGTGGTTCAGATTCGAATATTTTTAATCAAAGTGATAAATTAAAATGGGACGGTAAAAGCAAATTTTCATTTGTTACACACCATTGGAGTTCCCACTGGATGAAGGGGTTTGATTCTTATTTTTTATTCGATAGTTTACTTAACAACCCAAAACTCTCTGACTTAATTGACTTTACATACATAGGAAATGTACCGGTTAGTCCATCTTTTCAAAACGTAAAGGTAATACCCCCTAAATCTGGTGAAGACTTGGCAAAAGAGTTAAAGAAACATCACGGCTACATTACTGGAACAGTTAACGAACCATCAGGGAATCATCATATCGAAGCAGCTTTGTGTGGGCTCCCAATACTTTACCTGGAAAGTGGAGGTACTCCTGAATACGCTAAAGGATATGGTGTTTCTTATAGTATAAATAATTTAGAAAAAAAAATTATAGAACTAATTCAGGGATATGAAAGCTACTCTTTAAAGTTAGAAAATTATCCTTACAAAGCAGAAAAAATGTTGAATGAGTATCTAGATTTATTTGAAAATTTAATGTCTGACAGGTCTAATGTATATAAAAACAGAATTAACCCAGTTTCAATAATATTTTACTTTCATTATTTAAAAAATTTAGTCCTAACAACTATGTTTAATTTGAAAATATTAATCATAAATAAGTTGAAGAGTAAAATTGTTAATTAACAAATACACTAGCATTATTTTTTACACGATTATTTTCTGTATTGCCCTTTTTACTCGTTCATTACTTGGAATAGAAATATTTTCATTTTTAATAGGTGAGTATATTGTTGCTTTGGCTCTTATCTCAAGCTTGATTATAATTTTTAGTTACTTTAAAAGAAAAATTGATAAAAATCTTTTTATTGCTATTTCATTAATTTATGTGAATTTTATCTTAATAATAATTATTAATGACTCAAATTTATTAAGTACCTATACATTTAAATCATCCTCTTACATCTGGATGGTAAATTACTTATTTTTAGGATTAATATTTTTAAAAGGCAAATTCAAAACTAACAACATTTACTATTTCTTATATATATTATTAATGCTGATATATACAACATCAGTGATATATTATCCAAGCTTATTAGCAGATTTATTTATAAAATATTCTGATAAATTTTTGTATCTCAAAGCATCAGACATACTAGCTATATATGTTATAACAATTTTCTTTGTTAGTAGGTTTAAAGAGTATGACTACAACGATTTTCTAATTTTTATAGGAATAGTATCTATATTCATACCCTTATTCCTATATATGAGTAGGGGAGCATTTTTTTCAGCTTTGATATTTTCATTAATGGAATTAATTCAAAAAAGAAGTTATTTCAAAAAATCAATATTCAAAAATATACTTTTATTTGTTTTTGCGGGGTGTCTATTTATGACATCATCAATTTTAGTCCAAGATCAGGAGATTACTTTATCCGAGTCGAGATCAACAGTTTCAGCCCTAGTTGATGAGAAAAATACAATTGATTCTTTTTCTTCTTTTTATATAAAGGGTAATAGGCTCTATTCAACTGAGGGGAATCTTAATTGGCGACTGCAAATTTGGCAAGACGTGTTTCATGATTTACGCAGCAAAAATTTATTATTAATTGGTTATGGTTATGACTCTATAATTCCAGCTATGGAAGACCCAAGAAGGCAAGGCCTTGAAAGAGCAGACTCCAATAATATTCCAAATGAGAATGTACATAGTTTTATAGTAAATATTCTTGCTAGAGGCGGGATTATACAGATTCTTTTATTCATTAATTTCTATTTTATTATTTTGAAATCTACAAAAAAAAGAAACCGTAAAGATGTTATTCAATTCATAATCCCATTCTTACTAGCATCTTCATTTGATGTTTCCATGGAAGGAGTTCAATTTCCACTTATTTTCTTTTTTTCGCTAAGCTACATTCTTAAATATTTAGACAATTAAGATTGAACTATGCCTAAAGCTCTAATTACAGGAATTACAGGTCAAGATGGATATTATTTATCTAAGTTGTTGTTGGAAAAAGATTATGAGGTATTTGGTACTATCAGAAGATCTTCAACAATAAATACAGATAGAATTGATCCCCTAATTTCTAAATACGAAAAAGAAAAAAAACTTAATCTATCTTATTCAAACTTATTAGACCCATCTTCACTAACTAATCTTATTAACTCAATTAATCCCGATGAAGTTTACAACCTTGCTGCTCAGTCACACGTTAAAGTTTCATTTGAAAATCCAATTTATACAACTGAAACAAGTACGCTAGGTTCAATCGCACTTTTAGAGGCAATCAAAAACTCTAAAAAAGATATTAAGTACTACCAAGCTTCCTCATCTGAAATGTTTGGAGGAGTGTCGAGGGAAATTCTTGATCTAGAGTCTCCACTAGTTCCAAAAAGCCCATATGCAGCATCTAAAGTGTTTGCCCACCACATGACAACTATTTATAGAGAATCTTATGGCTTATTCGGAGTAAACGGAATTCTTTTTAATCATGAATCTCCATACAGGGGAGAAACTTTTGTAACTAGAAAAATTACAAGAGCGTTGGGGAGAATACAAGCAGGAATACAAAGTAAATTATCCCTTGGAAACCTAGACGCAACCAGAGACTGGGGTTTTGCTGGAGATTATGTAGAGGGAATGTTCCTCATGATGCAACACGACAAGCCAGAAGATTGGATTTTAGCAACTGGTAAAGCATTTTCAGTTCGTGAATTTTTAACAGAAGCCTTTGCATACTTAAATATGGATTGGGAGAAATATGTAGAAATTTCTGAAGTTCATTTTCGTCCGAATGAAGTAGAGCATTTACTAGGAGATAGTAGCAAAGCTAAAAATGAATTGAATTGGGAACCTAAAGTATCTTTTGATGAACTAGTAAAAATGATGGTCGACTTTGATATTATTCTAGCAAAGCAAGAAAAAGTATTGATTGATCAAGGTTTGCTTAAACCAACGTGGGAAAATTATATATTATAGATTTTGTTTATACCAAGTATAAGTATCTTCGAGCCCATTTTCTAAAGTAATTTTTGGACTCCATCCTAAGTCACTTATTTTTTGCGAGCTCAACAATTTTCTATCAATTCCATCTGGCATGGAGGTATTAAAAACTATTTCACCTTCATAATTCACAATATTTTTGATTTTCATAGCTAATTCATAAATAGTCACTTCTTCACCACTTCCAATATTTAAAAGTTCAGTTTCAATGTTATTTTTAATAATATAGTTTACTGATTCTGAAAAATCATCAACATGTAGAAATTCTCTTCTAGGTTTTCCAGATCCCCAAATATCAAATACTGGTTCATTTTGAATTTTTGAATTATGCATTCGAAATATTAGTCCGGGTATAACGTGACTATTATTTTCTGAAAAGTGGTCGTTTCGACCATATAAATTGGTTGGCATAAGATTAATGACGGTATGGCCGTATTGTTTAGATAATGCATCTCCGATTTCAATTGCTGTTAATTTAGCCATTGCATATGGAGAGTTAGTTGGTTCCAGTTTTCCAGTCATAATGCTCTCTTCTTTAATTGGGTTTTGAACACTTAATGGATAAATACAGCTACTCCCTAGGTTTATTATTTTTATGTTATTAAAAGGTATACAAGCTTCTAGTACGTTTGTATTAATTTTCAAGTTTTCAAGTATAAATTCTACTCTTTTAGTATTATTCGCATAAATTCCACCTACTTTTGCTGCTGCGTTAATAAGTAAGTCAGGACTTACTTTTGTTATTAATTTTTTAGTTGATTCTAAGTCGAATAAGTTAGCATCATCTCGTGTGGCGGCATAAATATTACTTATTAGATCATTGTTACTTAAAACTCTTGCTAATGAGGAGCCAACCAGGCCATTGCTTCCGAGTATTAAAACTTTCACAGGCTTATTTTAACTAATTAATGAATTATTCATTAAATTTATATCCATGCTTGGATAGTTTAAAAAAGAATAAAATTGTGAAGACTGAGCTAAAGTAAAAAATTGAATCACTTTTAATGTAATTAATAAATAAGTACAGAAATGGAATCAGAAAAATTGTACTTACACCCACAGAAGATTGTTTCTTATAAACTCTAAATAAGCTATAAAATATTAAAATAATTCCTACCAAACCTTGGTATATTAATATCTGCAATAAAGATGAATGTGTTAGTAAAAAACCAGGATCTTCTTGTATGTTTATTTCATTATAAAGACGACTAAGGTTGTAGGGACCTGTGCCCAGTAAAAATTCTAATCCTGTTGGGTTATACCTAGCTAAAAACATACCCCACAAGCTAGATCTGTTAATATAGAAAGAAATAGTACTCAAGTAACCTAAAACTGTAATTGGGAACATTTTTCCGTCTAATTTCGAATTTTTAAAATAACTTAAAGAAGTAGATTCTTGATTAATAGTTCTAATGTTTGCCTCATTGTAAATTCTTGTTGAACTAAATTCAAATGGATAAATTTGATCACTCAGGAATAGGCCTAGAAAGATAATTCCCAAACTAAACAAAATAACTTTTCGATAGTCAAATTTTAAAACATGAACAAAAAGTATGTATAGGCTTATAAAAACTAGCATAGCTATAGCAGCTCTATTGTTTGATAAGATTAACCCTAAAATTATTAAGAAAATTTTAAAGTAATCAAGATAAGTTAAATTTAGCTTATAGATAAATCTGCTTAGAAGTAAAAATAGGATAATTAGCCCGTAGAACTCTCCTATGTGCTCAGAGCTAGGGCTAAAGCCTCTCCAGCTTCCTAAAGAGTTATAGTTAAAATCTCTGGTAGATGTTTTGTTTTGTCCAAAAATTACAAATGAAAGCGCATTAATAGTTGTTAGTTTGGCCGTAATAATACCAAGAATAAATACTGAGACTCCAGAATTAAGAAAAGATTGGTTGAGAGTCATTAAGTCTAGATTTTTATAATTTTCTTGAATATATGCGAATATCCCAAATAATGTATAGAAAAATACAACTGACCAGAAAAATGTAGACTGTTTTGAATAAATAGTACTTGAACTTCCAACAACTTTATCAGGATCTAGGTAAAAGTTGTTGTTATTGATATTGTTTAACCAGATAATAATCCAAGTTATGAAAATTAAATTGTATTTAATTTTGCTCGGATTTTTTATCATTGAATATATATAGAAAAAGACAAAAATAGCGTTTAATATGTTAAAGTTAAACCCGTTTACGACACCCATAAATATAAATAAATATGGAAAATAATTAATCAAGCTTTCTGATTTTTGTAAAAAGTGAAAGTTGATAAAGTAAAATGATACTAATAAAAAAACAAAAATTATTAGTCGGTCTTTATTGCTGGTTAAATCTAACCCTCTTATGTTTTTTTCGTAAAAGCGGTTTTCAGATAATATAAGAAATAAAAATATTATAGATGTAGATAAAACACCAAAAAGAAATTTCATGTTTAGAATTTCTTTATTATTTTTTTTTGAGCTGACAAGATTGAATAAAAAACATAATATTACAGAAATTAACAACAAGTTGATTAGTGGATTGAATCCTACTGAGATAAAAATATCATTTTTTACTCTATCTATTCCACTCACTTTCCCAAAACAATCAATACTTGAGTATTTATAAACGTTAATTTTATAGTGGTCTTGATATAGGGTTTTAAGATTATTTGACTGAAGCTCCAATATTGAAAATTTACAGGTATTTATCTGGTAGAAACCTAATTCATCAGTTAATTCAATTGGCTTAACATCATCAAAGGAACTGTAGCCAAAAATTGTAAATAATGTAATTATTAATACAATTGACCAAAAAATTCTTTGCTTAATTTGTCTATTCATTTCGATATTTTTGTAATTTTTTATAGATTAAATGCATAAAAAGTATAGAAATTAATAATATTGAAGATTTGAAATATGTGACATTTTCGTTTGGAGTTAAATTATAATTCCACCCTCCTGAAACATAGTGTTCACACTCCACAAAGGAATTGACAATAACTGAATTTCCATCTGAATCATAAAGGTATTTGCTGCTATATTCAGTATCATTCTTGAAGATAAAATCTGGGGAATTTCCAATATCGACAGGCTTATAATTTGAGGGATATTCACCACAAAAGTTAATAATATCTTTTTCCATTTAAAAATTTATAATCATAATTTAATACTGTAAATAGAGTGTAGTATTTAATTGTGGTAAATATACTTTATTGTTTTGATAATAATTACAATTTACAAGCTTATACTTCAATTGTTTCACTTTTAGACTATGCAAAGAGTAAAGTAAACATAAATATAATCCATAGACAAGGAATTCTTCTCGAGGATATTCCAAAAGTCATAACAAATCATAAAAACTTGAGTTCAATTAAATTAAATAAGTTCAATATTGATAAAGCTAATTTCCCAAACATTGAAAATGCCCATGTATCAGAAGCTACATATTATAGAATCTACTTAGATAATTTTCTCGATAAGTCAGTAGATGATATTCTTTATGTTGATGCAGATATTGTATTTTTAAATGACATAACTAAAGTAATTAAAGACTTAACATCAAAACTCCGTTCAAGTGATTACCTTATTGCTGCTTCCACAGAGTACTTGAATACAACTTCAAACAACCAGAGATTTAATAATTTGAATATGCAGTCAAGTAGGTATCTCAATGCAGGGGTGATGTTAATAGATGTAGTTAAATGGCGACAACAAGATGTAGAAAATATATTACTAGATGTTCAAAAACGAATGGCTTCAAAACTTATTTATTGGGACCAAGATGTTTTTAATATTTATTTAGACGGAAAATATATGGAGCTTTCTGAAAAATTAAACTACAATCCGTCAAATATAATTGGTAGTAAAGAGAACATTCAAAATATTTATGAAAATATTATTTGTATTCATTACAATGGAAAATCCAAGCCTTGGACAGTAAAAGGTATTTTAAAAGAAGACTCAATATTTTTCCAACATGAGTACAGAAAACTTAAAATTAATAGCTTCTTAATTACACATGTATGGAAATGGAATTCCTTAAAGTATTTTATATTGTCTTTTTTTAATTTGAAAATATTAAAGGTACAGAAAAAAAGTAAATTCATCATCGACTTTTTCAAAAGTATATTAACTTAGTACAGCAAACCTTTTAAGTCCTTATATTCAACCAAAGCAGCATTTTCAATAGAAAATTTTTCTTGTACTTCAAAAAATGCATTTTTTGAGAGTTTTTCTAAATATTTATTTTGTTCATGAATTTTTAGCAATCGTCTATTTAAGCTACCTTCTTGTAATTCAAAAAGAACCCCATTAACTCCATCCTCTATTATTTCACTATGATTTGGTATGTTAGAAGCTAGAACAACACAACCAGAGCTCATAGCTTCTAGTAAAACTTTTGGATTTCCTTCATAGGTTGACGGTAAAGCAAAAAACTGATATGATTTCAACTTTTCTAACAACTGCTCGTAGTTTAATCTTTCTAAGATTTCTAAATTTACACCAACAACAGCGGCATGTTCTTCAAGATGTTTTTTTAATGAACCGCTACCGATAATATGTAGTTGAAAACCAGTATTTTGTAGCTCGTTAATCAAGTATTCAAAATTTTTCTGATTTTCGAGCCTCCCGACACTCAATAGAGTTTTATTGTTTCTTTTTTGAGATATATTTTTAGTATCAATGAAAACCCAATTAGGTCTTAAAAGCAGTTTTGACTTTCTAAACATGTAATTGTTTGAAATAAATTCATAATCATCATGACTAGTGACCGAGTAAATATCACAAAATAATAAAGAAATTTGAGTTAGGGCGTAGTAATAAAGTTGTTTAAAAAAACTTTTATTATCTTTTTTACTAAAAAGATAAGCATCGTAACCAGTTCTTATATAAAGTGGTTTTTTCAAAATTATAGAAAAAATCAAACCTACAATAGCACCAGATAATTGATTGACCTTGATAATGTCCACATTTCTGAAAATATGTCTGACTCGGAAGGGAAACATTAAAGAAAGAAAGAAAGTGTAAAGTTTAGAATTAGTTTTTTTAAAAAATGAAAATAAAGGATATATGGTTATGTATTCAGTTGAAGTAACATTAAAATCTGAAAAATCTCCATAAGTAAATAATTGATGTTTAATATTATTATTCATAAAAAGTTTTTCAAAATACATGAACTCTCTTTTTAAGGCTCCAGAAGATTCCCATATTTTAAGACTGGTTTTAAAGCTAAAAATAAATAATATATTCATTTCAATTTTGACTTCAGATATGTCAAGAAATTTTCTAATGATAAAAACTTAGTTTTATGATAATTAAAGTAGTTGATAGTTTTTATTTTTCTATAAAAAATTTTCGCATTAAGTTTAAACATAAGATCATAAGATACAGGAAGTTGATAATTTTTTATTCTTCCGTGGAAGATTTTCGTGTCGTACTTAGAATTATTCCCACTATTTATTCCGGAACCATCATTTCCGGTATTAAAAATTAAAGATTTACTGGGGTAGATTGTGACTCCTTTATTCAAATAAATACACTGATACCAAAAACACGAGAAAGTGTTGAGCCTGCCTGTGTCATTCATCTCAATTTCTTCTACCCAGTTATAAGAATTCCCAAAATTAAAATCTTTTTTAAAAATTGAGTCTTTTTCAGATACTTTATTGGTGAGACCATATTGATCTTTAGCAAAAACTTCCCACTTATCTTTATAAAGACCCATACCCCATGAGCTCATTTGATAACTAACTGAAGTCTTATTTTTAAATAAAACATAGTTAGGATAACTCCACCCATTTATGTGCCATACGTTTTCATAAGGACGATAAAAATTTAAGGCATTGTTCATATACTCTAGATAGTATTCAGAAAACTTTAAATCATCTTCTAAAACAATAACAGCTTCATTATTACTCAACACTTCTGAAATACCTCTTATAACGTTTTGTTGCATGCCTAAATTTTTATCTCTCTGTATAATTTTTTGTTCTTTAAAAACTCTTAATGAATTTATAACGCTAACAGTTTCATCAATTAAAATTTTTTCTTTGTCATTTCTTGGTCCGTCAACAAAAAAATATGCATCAGTATACTGACTCTCTTTATTCTCACCAATAGATTCAAGCATTTTTTTAAGATGTAATGGTCTGTCAAAGCAGAAAACTGCAACTGGAATATATTTACTCACTGTTCTGATTATAAATTTTATATAAATTAAAACATTTATTTATTAATAAGTATGTAGGTTCAAATATAATTAGAAGTCAATATTTATTAAATATCTCCAACAAATGAAGCAATCATTCTAAATATCGGCAGGCCTTTTACAGGAAGTACAGCATGCAAGATAGAGGTATTAAAAACTAATACATAATCGTTAGACTCAGAAACCTTTGTGCGCTTGAAAAGGGGTGTTCTGGGCAATAATAAATCTGTATTTTTATTTTTAAAGTACCTAAGGTGAGAACCATTACTGACATGTAGAGTATCACGAGGATCAGAACCATGAAGATTTGGATAAAAAATTGATTTGAAGATTGGAGGTATGTTCCCAGAAGGTTCCTCAGCATTACTATAAAAATGAGTATCTCTATGCCAGCTTAAATAAGATGAACCACTGTAAGCACCTCTAAGTTGCAGGGTTGAAATTTTTGGTTCATAATTTAAATAATCTTCCAGAAAACTTGTAACACCTATTTCACTATAAAATTCTTCGAACTTAGGATCATAATCTTTAACGGAAGGTCTTAAATTAGATGAAAATTCTAAATGTTTTTCTAGTTGGTACCCATCTTTTATTTCACCTTCCGAAATCGCTTTTATTTGTGAAACACAGTGAGTTACAATTTCACTTTTACTATCTACAGGATATAGAATAAATCCCTCAAAATGAAGGTTTGCAAATAATTCTTTCTTATTTAACTCCACGTAGATTAGTATAAATAAGTTTTTTTAGCTTTACAGTAAATTTATTACTTTTAGCAATTCTTTGTTGACGTATTGAGTCATGAGGAGTCTGTGCAAAGTTTTTGATACTTCTATTTTTAAATATTTCAATAAGTCCAATTTGTTTAAAGTTTCCCAAATCAGATATCCAATTTTTTGATACACTCCCATCTAATTTATATAACTTGTAAACTGACTCCAGCTTTATGTAATCTGTAAAAGAATTATTGTGATCATCCTTAAAAGAGTCTTCGTTGCCAAAATAGTAGTTATCGTTTGAAGTATTCATCTTTACATAACCAATTTGGGAATTTGATGGACTAATTATTGTTACATGGTGAAGATTGTCCAATATAACACTCAATTTTATTCTATCTAAATTGAGTAACACCCGTTTCTTTTTAGTAACATTTATGCCTAAGAGTGCCTCAACCATTGCAATGCCGTGGTATTCGTGTGCTGATTTAAAAAAATATAAATTAATCTTTCCAGCATTTGTAATCAGTTTTTTTACTTCTCCAATTATCGGTGTCTTAACGATATCTTCTAATACATTAATTTTAAATTTTTTATTATACTTTAGAACCTTACTATGAATTGGAGTATCTATATATACCTGTTTATGACATTCTGATTTCAAGACTTTTAACACTTCGACTTGGTTTTTTAAAGGTACAGAAATTATTGTTATATCAAATGAAATATCAGCTAGTTTATAAAATTCATTAAAGTTGTAAAAAAATATATTTGAATTATTTTCAGTTTTTGGCCTTGAAGATTTCGTAATTATGTAAATTTTAGAATATTCTATAGATTTTTCAAGTGCACTTAAGATATCAGTTTGCACCCTATTTCCATATCCAAATATTAAAATATCCATTTAATATGAATACTACACAATAAATTTCTCTCTTAAGATATTATTGCTAGAGTAACTAAAATTAAATGGAATGAGTAGATTAAAAATCTTTAAAACTGTTTCAGATATCAGAAGAATTAAATATCGAAATGATATAAATTTTTTAAGGGCCATTGCTGTTATCTCAGTAGTTGTCTACCACTCTGACTTAAATCTTTTTAAAGCTGGGTATTTAGGCGTCGATCTTTTTTTTGCTATTTCAGGATATTTAATATCTAATATTATAATTTCAGAATTAAATTCTAATAATTTTTCATTCAGAAATTTTTATTTACGGCGTATCAGGAGAATAATTCCAGCACTCATAAGTACAATTATCTTCACTTCTCCCTTAGCGTTTATATATTTGCCAGTTAACGATTACATAACATATGCTAAGTCAGTCTTTGCTTCCATTTTTTTCTATTCGAATATATTTTTTAGTAATTTAGATTTTTATAACTCAAGTAGCGCAGAATTAATGCCGCTTTTACACACATGGAGTTTAGCAGTTGAAGAACAATTCTATATTCTATTTCCTCTATTGGTTGTTGTAATATTTAAGTTTGATAGAAAACACATTTTAAAAATTGTTATAATCATATCCCTATTTTCATTTTTCTTAAATCAATCGCCAATTTCTGATAAATTTTATTTAACTCAGTTCAGAGTTTGGGAAATCCTTCTTGGAGTACTTGCTAACTTTACCCAGAGAATAAGAATTAATAAGCTGTTGAAGAATATAGCTTACTTATTAATACTTTTTCCATTATTTTATTTTGACGACTCTTGGATACTTGATATTGAACCCAAAATATTAATATTGACCGGTATTTTTTTAATTTTAGTATCAAAAGATGATAAGTCATGGTTTTCAAAAGTAGCAGATTTTAAACTTTCAAAGATTATTGGATTATCCTCCTATTCAATATATTTATTTCATCAACCAGTTTTTGCTTTTTATAAGTGGCATTTAATGAAGTTTCAAACTGATGTTATTTATGGAAAAGCTTTTGATTTACTGCTTTTATTAATCTTCATTTTATTAATTTCTTATTTTAATTATTCTTTTGTTGAGAAATCTTTTATTAGAAAAAAAAGTCTGAAGACTACTTTTTTGCTTCCGGTTATATTTACACTACTAGCTTTTCAGACATTAATACTTGAGACAAATGGTTTTTTTACGCTTAGATATGATATGCCTGAAAAAGTTATTTTGTACGATAATTCAGATAATTATGCAATAAAAAAAGATAATAAGTTTTGCCACCATTCCAAATCTAATTTATCAGGAAATATCTGTGTATTTAACGATCAAAACAGCACAGAAAATATTTTTATTTTTGGAGATTCACACGCAAAATTGATTTCATCTTATATAGCTCCAAAACTCAATGATAGAAAAGTGCATTTGATAACTGGAGACTCTTGTATTTTTCTGGTTCAAACTATAGTTCCAGATTGTGCAAGAAAAGATAAGGAACAACTTATAAATTTTGAGGATGAGGTTAAAAATTCAGTTGTCATATACATTGCAAACGTTTGGGATAAACTAGATAAAGGTTTGAGTCTAGAAAAAAAAGTCCCAGAAACCATCAATTATTTTTTAAGTAACAATAATTTTGTGATAGTTGTTTACCAAATTCCACATTTTAGATTTGATATTTTAAACAACTATTATTTAGGAATTACCGAATATGGTGAATCGATCATTGTCGAAAGTGATGATTATTTCAACTCTACAAATACCAAAAGATCAAATAATATTTATGACCAAATAGAAAATCAAAACCTTCGAAGAGTGTTTCCTGAAAAGATATTTTGTGAAGAAATCCTGGCAGGCTTTTGTGTTGCTGCAATTGGAGATAATATCTACTACGAAGACACAAACCATCTAACGATTGAAGGCAGTAAGTTAGTTGGGGATAAAATACTTGAACTTTTACAAAATAGCTAATAGAAATTATATAATTTTTATTTGGAAATCAGGTATAGTTCTAAATTCTAAATTCTAAATTCTAAATTCTAAATTCTAAATTC
>CERI01015107.1_pt1 | contig 13421 bp, 11 predicted proteins | sample 350261 | NCBI WGS metagenome assembly CERI01 (sample SAMEA2620979, study PRJEB7988) | marine metagenome | isolation source: saline water (ENVO:00002010), including
TACTACTATTATTTGAAACTAAATGAATATCTGATAGCTTTGTAATAGCATGTCTAACTCTCTCATCAATATTACCAGTTATTTCACCTCCCTGTATATGTGCTAAAGGAAAACCACAATAACTTGCTGCAATTGCACTACCTAAAGTTTCATATCTATCTGCAATAGTAACTACTATATCGGGTGAAATTCTTGCAATTGATCTAGCTGTAGCTTCAATAGTTGAGGCAGTAGTTAAAGCCATACCAAGTGAAGTATCACCTTGAAAAGATGTGTATAACTCTTCAACAACCTTAATTCCCTCTTTTTTAATTAATTCAACAACCCTTCCGTAATTTTCTAATAAAGCGGAACCTGAGACTAGAACAATAACTTCAATATTCTTTTTTTTTTTAAGAGCCAATATTGCATTTTTAATTCTTGAAAAGCTAGCTCTTGCTGTAATACAAAATAATATTTTTTTTTTCATTTTTTAAATACTTTAACATCTGTAAACTTGAGTTCTTTATTTTTTAATACATTCTTTGTAAGTTTTTTTCCTAAAAAAAATTTTAAATTTTCATAAGATAAGCCACCTCCAGGTTTTTTGTAAATTATGTCATCTTTTTTTATTACATGACCTAAATTTAAATTTTTGTTGAAAACTAAAGATCTACCAAAAATACTTTTTATCTTATTTAAATTGCTTAACTGATCAGATTTTTTTACTTTTGATTGTGACATTCTAAATGCAAAATTAACTGCTTTAACAAGTTCTGAAAATTTTTTAGGATTTAAAGATGACGAAACATCTGGACCAAACATTTTATTATGCATAGTTAAGTGAACTTCAATTATTGAGGCACCCAAGTATGTGGCAATTATTGAAGGTATTATTGTTCCAGAGTGATCTGAAAGTCCTATAGGTAAATAACTTGGTAAATTTTTTTTCATATCTTCAAAAATATTCATCCCAATTTCCTCTGGTGGAGTTGGATACATTGTTGTGCAATGAAGTAGAGCAACTTGTATATTTTTTGATTTAAATCTTTTTATTAATTTTTTAGAATGTGAAAAATCGCTTAATCCTGAAGATAATATGACAGGTTTTGAGGTGGACTCTACACAGTCAAGTAAATTTTCGTTATGGACTTCACCAGATGCAATTTTCCAAGCCTTAATACCAATATCATTTAGCCAATTAACTGCCATTTCAGAAAATGGAGAACTTAAAAAAACTAATTTTTTTTTTTCAGCATGTTTTTTTAGTTTTATCCATAGATTTTTATCAAATGACATTCTTTTCCAATAATCATATCTGGTGCTATCTTGATGGCTAAATTTTATTCGCCATGGTTCCTGAGGTGTGCTTTCTTCCTCTGCTATATGAGTTTGAAATTTTACAGCATCTGCACCACAGTCAGCAGCAATGTCAATAAATGCCATTGCTTGACCAAAACTTCCGTCGTGACTTTGAGCTATTTCTGCAATAATGAATGGTTTTTGTCCAGGTCCTATTAAATGTCTTCCTAATTTCATTATTTATATTAATTTTTGTCTATATTTTTAAAAGTTCAGATTAATGCTTTTCTAACAATTTAGATATCAATTTTTTAAAATTTTGCACGGCTTCATTTTTATTATCATTTTTTTTTTTAGTATTAATAGACAAATGCTTATTAAGAAAATATTTATTATTTTCTTCTATTAGTTGAAGAGTTTCAGTATTTTTTAATAGTAAGTTTTTTATTACTTCTTCTAATTCTCTATTGTCTTTTATATGAATTGAGCCCCCTATTTCTTTAAATAAACTTCCTGCTGGCAATGGAGGATAATTAAAACTAATCAAAGGCACATGAAATAATACCCCATATATAGCAGCCATAGAATATCTGACTATTAATGCTGAAGAAAAAGGTAAAATATCCTCAATATCTATTTCTGAGATTACTTTTATGCGTTGTGAAATATTTTCTAACTTTTTAAAATCTGGTAAATAATTCCATACTGGATGAATTTTAAATACTACATAAATCTTACTGTCAGCTTTTAAAATTGAGAGCAATTTTTCCTCCCATGATTTGAACATATAATTATCAGTATAATAATTAGAATATTGTTTTTTTGAGTCGTTATTAGCCCATAATATGAATTTAGCATTTAATGGTAAATTTAATTTTTTGTATATATCCTCTTTTTTAAAAATATTTTTTTTTTTATATTTAATATTATTGTAAACAGAATGATAAAGAGGATGACCTATTACTTCTAATTTATCCTCAGGTGTTCCCATAATTATTTGAAATTTTCGGCTGCTTTCGCCAATTAATGCTAATTTTGTAGCGTTTCCTTGACCGTATATTCTTATATTTCCATTTAGTTTTATTTTTAATTTAATTTTTTTGTTTATCAACAAAAGTAAAAATCCATTAAATTTTTTTACTAACCAAGATCCAATATTAAAAAATTTATCATTTATTCGTTGATAAAATAGTTTTTTTTTTATACATAAAGATCTTGTTTTTGACTCTAAGATACATTTTTTTGAAATAACAGTTAACGCCCACTGAAAACAAATTGATTTAATATTCTTTGTCTCACAATATTGAATAAGATGCTTTTCTAATGTGCGTCCATCCGACCCAACAATAATTAAGTCTGGTTTGATCCTATCTATTATTTCCTTAGCTATAATATTTATCTTATTTTCAACGAAAACATATTTAATTAGTAAATCCATTAATCTTAACCACCTATTCTTTAATGCTTTACCTCTTCTCCATGATAGTTGGTCTCCAAGTTCATTGCTTTGAATTAATTCGCCATTAAAATTTTTTAATATTGATTGATTTAGTTTACGATCCGATCCAAATGGATAATACTGTGCAACAATATATACATCATACTGATTTTCTAAACACTTTATTAAAGGAATGTATGTTTTTAAATTTTCATAATAACTTGAAACAAAAAGTAATTTTTTTTTGTTATTAATTTTATGTAGTGTTGACATTTGTATTATCTTAATTTTAAGAAGTTATGTTGCAATGTAAAATTAAATTTAATATTTTACAAAAAAATTATAAATAAATTATAATTTTGTACAAATTTTTAATTTTTTAAGGAATTAAGTATATCTTTTGCACAGTTACTTCCTAATTCAAAATAATTTTTTGGTATATATTCTTTTACAAATCTTGGGATAGCATTTGGTGTATATTTTCCCTTTGTCTCTAAATACCAATTTTTTCTTAAATTTGAAATATGATTTATCCATTCTACACTTTTCTTTGAAAATAAATTATTTATTTTTGATAATGCATTTTTTTTGTAAGTATTACCTTGAACAACTCCAAGGTATAAAGAAGGTAATAATAAAAAAATTCCTAAATAATACTTTAGTTGGTACATGCCGTTTTTAGAGTTTTTATATTCAGTTAGTAAATACTCATTTTTAAAAGAGTGATGCTCAAAAACTCCTTTTTTATGTGTTTTTATTATAAAATTTAATAGTTGAATAAGATTTTTTTTTTTTAGATTTGAAATTCGTTCATTGTAACAAAATTTCATAATACTTCCGCCAGTGGCACTAATAGGTCCTAAAGAATTTAATGGCATTAAGATATCTGGAAAGTTTCTTAAATCATATTCTGTAAAAACACCTACTCCATGATGTTGTAATGGGTCAATTTTTTTTTTTAAATTATTAATTATTTTAATTGAATTTTTAACTTCTAGAATTTTTTTTTGATCACACGCAGTTTTTTTTTTTAATATTATAAAAGTATCAACATCACTCCAGCCCTTTGCATAATCCATGGTAGACATGCTACCATGAAAATAGAAACCTTTAATTTTATCTAAAAGTTCACTTTTAACAATTTCGTTAATTTCAAATAGTGGATTTAAGTAGCTATCTCTAATTTTATATTTATTAAAATCTATACAATTTATATACCATCTTTTTAATAAATCGGGTTTTAGTGAATGATATTTAAAATTTTTGTAACCACTACTTATTTGTTCGGCTAAAAGATTTTTATAATATTTACTTTGTAAGTCATTAATAATGAAATCTTTATTACAAAATTCATTTAACAACTTATTGAGATTTATATGGCACTTAAGATTAATCATTAATAAAACCATCCAAATTTATAAAGTCCTTTTTTAATTTTAATTTTATTTAAAAATTCTGCCATGTCGTTGCAAAGACTAATCCTTTCTTTTGCTAGGCCCATGTATTGAGAGTTTAAATCTTGAAGGTTAAATTTTGGTTTTCTTATTAAGTTTTGAGTTATTTTTTGACTTATATAACCATTAAAATTTCCATAAATTGACCAATGAAACATCCAAATTGATGGGACAGGTAAAAAAAATTTATTTGAGTTCAGTGATTTTTGAAGATATCCTAAATAATTTAATTTTTTATCATTTGCTATAAAGCCAGATTTACTTGAAAGGTTAAATTGTTTTGGCAGTCTTACATTTTCATTGTTTAAGGAAAATTTATTCAAACTCCAAGTTGAAAATAATAACATGTATTTTTCCCCCAACTTAAATGCTCTAATAATTAATTGAAATAATTTTTTATGATTTTTTTTTGGGTCACTATTAAACCAATTGTCTCTTAAGCTCTCAATAGAGCTTATGAAGCTTATTAATTTGATGTCATTAACTATTCCTAATTCGTTTAATTTATAAAAAGTATATTTTAATGAGTAAAGATAGCCTAATATTGACCTGGTTATTACTTTATCATTACTTAGAGCTTTTGATAAAGATAGCAATCTTTCTGGAAACCAATCAAAAACCTGAAAAATTTTAATAAGGTTATCTTTAGTTAAATTATGGGTAATTAGATCAATCTTTTTTCCATATAAACACCGTACATTAATATCATCTAATAAATTTAAATTTGGAAAAGTATCTTCGCTAAACAACATTACTGTTCCGCCACACAATAAATCATTAAAATCTTCCATAGAATAAATTTTTTCTAATTTTTTTTTGAATGTGTTATTTGGTCTTGTATATTTTGATAAAACAATAGCTAGATCAAGATCAGAGATACCAAGGTTTTTTACTTTACCAAATTCATATAAACCAACAACTTCCTTCGAAGTTTTAAATAAAGTAACAAATCTATCTCTTATTTCGTCATAATTTTTTATTTTTTGGTTATTTATATTGATCCATTTTTTTTTACTTATTTTGTTGAGGATATGCGAATTTATTAATGCCATAAAATTACTAATTAATTATCTGCGCTTTTTAATTTTTTTATTAAATAATTAACAAATAATAAATCCTCAGCTTCATCTATTTCATAAGTTTTTAAATGATCTATTTTGACAGAACCTATTTTGCCAAAAAGTCTAGATTTATGTTTTAGAAATCCATCTTTTTTAAATGCCCATGCATTGCCTGCTTCTCTTTTTAAAGGTTTTCTTTTTTGTCTAGGTACCCTAGGCTTAGTTAAATCATTTATTTTATAAAAATGCCCATAATCATAGGTAAAAAAGAATGCGCTGTCACTTGTATCTAGTTTTGAAATTAATTTTTTAAAATCAGACTTAGTGCTTAATGGTGATGTTGCTTGAACAAATAAAATTTTTTTTATATTTTTAATATAATTTGTAGATTTTATTGCATGTAACAATGCTTCTTCAGAAATAGATTTATCTAAAGATATTTTTTTTGGTCTTTTTATAATTATTGTTTTTGGAAAAAATTTTAAAACTGTTCTTGAAATTTTTTTTGAGTCTGTAGTCACTATGACTTTTTTGATTTTTTTACACTCAAAGCAGGCTTTTAAACTGTAATAAATTAATGGTTTCCCATTTACGTTAGCTAAATTTTTATCTTTAATACCTTTTGAGCCCCCTCGAGCTGGTATTATTGCAAGTGTACTCACTTAAAGTATTTTTCTTCTACAATTCCACATATAATATGACCTATAAGAATATGTGACTCTTGTATTCTACCGGTAACTGATGAAGGTACTTTTAAACATTCACATATAGCATCAAGATGACCTCCTGACTTGCCAGTTAGTGCATAAACCTTAATTTTTTTTTTGTTAGCAACTTTAATAGCATTAATTAAATTTTCACTTTTTCCACTTGTAGATATTCCAATAAAAACATCCTCTTGTTTTGCTATAGACTCAAGCTCTCTAGAAAATACGCTTTCATATCCATAGTCATTTCCTATTGCACTTATAGCAGAATTATTTGTTCCCAAACAAATAGAAGGTAGCGACTCTCTTTCTTTCATATATCTTGACGTAAATTCAGCAGATATATGCTGTGCATCAGCAAAACTTCCTCCGTTACCGGCTAATATTATTTTGCCTCCTTTTTTGAGAGACAACAAACAAGTTTCAGCTAAATTTTTAATTTGTTTAATTAAAGTTTTATTTTTAATTATCTTTTCTTTTACTTTTATTGAGTCTTTTATTTCTTTTATGATCATAGTTTAGATAAGACCAAATTTATAAATTAATTATATAAAATATATATTTTTTGCAATAGCTATATAACATCCTTTATATATTAAAATATCTCTTTAGCATTTAATTTAAATTAAAGCTATTTCACTTAAAATTTAAATGTTGACGAAGTTTTTTTGCAATTGGTTTTTCGTCATCTAAAATTCTTTTTATGCCATCTCCAATAGCTAGCTCGATCTTTCTTACTGAACCAACAAGATTCCTTAATCCTGTTGGTTCTAACGATGCTGATTGATCTGATCCATACATCGATCTATCTAAAGTAATATGTCTCTCAAGTGAAGTTATTCCCATAGCTGCTGCTGCATAAGATACTGCTAGACCACTTTCATGACCACTATAACCAATATCACACTGATATTTTTTTCTAAGTGTTTCTATCATTTTGAGATTTGCATTTTTTACATCCATTGGATATGTTGAGACTGTGTGCATAAGTTCAAATGAACAGTCTTCTTTTCTAAAAATATTAACAGCTTTATCAATATCCTCATAGTCGGTCATACCTGTTGATATAAATGTATGCTTTCCCTCTTTTGCGATCATTTTAAGCAAATCCTCATAAACAATCATTGCGGAGGCTACTTTATTGTATTCACAATTGAACTTCTGTAAAAATTCTTGACTATTTAAATCCCACGCAGAAGCAAACCATTTGATGCCCTTCTCTTTACAATATCTATCAATTTCTTGGTAATCTTGTATTTCAAATTCTAAACCTTTTTTTTGATCTCGTTGAGTTGTTCCCCAAGGGCTCTCTCTTGGAGAATCTAGAAGCTCTTTAGTATAAACTTTTTCAATATTACGTTTTTGAAACTTTACCGCGTCGCATCCACATTCAACTGCAGCATCGATAAGTTTTTTGCAAATTGACATATCGCCGTTATGATTAATGCCTATTTCTGCAATTATTTTTATTTTCATTTTAGAAATTTATAATGAACGTATTAAAATCCTTTATACTTTGAGAAAAAAGTATGTCAATCAAATTAATGACTAATGACAACACTATATTTGGTTAAATTAATTATTTTTTGATTATGTTCCCTATTATTTTCATCTTGGAAAAGATCTAAAATCATCTTTACCTCTTTTGCATTTAACTTAGGGCATTTGCTTTTAGAATAAATAAAGTTTTTTTTATTCATTAGTTTACTCATGGCTGCTTTTAAAAGGGATACTTCAATTAGAATATTCTTTTTTATTAATTCAGTTGTATTGATAATTTTTTTTTTTGGTAAATATTCTATCAAATCTAAAATTCTTGAAGTAGAATTTTCATTATATTCATCTTTTTTTATATAATCATCAAGAATATCTAATACCTCTTTTCTAATATTAAGCTTATTCTCCTTAAGATCATTTAAAAATGATAAAATTTCTTCTATATTTTCGAAACTAATACTTATTGCATTTGGTAAATAAGACTCAACTCTGGGATATTTTAACGGCTGATATGAAATTACAATTTTTCCCAATAATACGGCTTCTATTGCTGTAGTACAACCATTGTGAATAACAAGTTTTGAGGCCATTAACCATGGTAAAATATTTCCTGAACGAATTATTTTAATATTTTTTGAATGATTTTTTGTTTGCTCTTTCCAGACATCTATATTTTCAGAAGGATGGGGCCTCACAATCACTTTTTTACCTGATTTAGCTATAGCAATTGATAGTTCTATCATTTTTTCAAATATTTTTTTTTGAAATTTAATTCTGTTAAGTTGAAATTCTTTTTTATAACTAGTATTTAACCATCCTCTTAAATTAAATTCATTTAATAAATAGTCTTGGCCATTAGTGTGATTTGCAGAACCAAAGTTTCCATTTATAAGTATAAAATCACCATAATTATTTTTAATATCATTTATATTTTTCGAAAATATTTTTCTTAAACTTTTGCTCAGTATATCAACTCTAGGATTTCCAATTGCTATTGCGTTGACTGAAGTTTTAAAAGCTGATTTAATTATTTCTTTATGCTCTTTTCCCCAGCATAAAAAATAATCTGAAAAATTATTAATTTCAGGGTTAACTCTATATTCCTTATAAAACTCTGGCGACCACCGAACTAAGCCCTCTTCATCTTGCAATACTACAGAATGTCCAAATTTTTTCATATTTTTTGAAATTTTTGAGGCTTTATCATGAAAACCAATTCCATAATATACACCCGAGGGTAAATATTTAGTTATTCTATTTACGTCATATTCTGGACCTATAACAACAGCCCATCCTCTCTTACACGCTTGATGAGCTAGGTATAGTTTAGAATGAAATTCTCTAGAATGAATTTCTATTGGTAGATATAAAATTTTATTATATTTTTTAAAATATGATCTTTTTTTTAAAAACATTGAATTACTTTATTTTATAAAAATCAATTAATAAAGAAATGTGTGAACATATGATCTTTTGTTTTACAATTTATATTTTTAAAAATCTTAGAAATATCTATTTATTAATTTAGATACTCCACTAAGTTTAAATTTTATGATATTCACGGTACCATTCAACAAATTTAGATACCCCATCATAAAAATTGGTCCTTGGACGATAACCTGTTAAATCCTCTAATAACTCAGCATTGGCCCATGTTGCTGGGACATCGCCTTTTTGAATAGGCATATAATTTCGAATGGCTTTCTTGCCAATAATTTTTTCTATTGCAGCTATATAATCTAACAAACTAATTTTATTTGAATTGCCAATATTTACTATTCGGTAAGGAGCTACAGGTGAAAGACTATCTTTTTTTGAAACATTTTCAATGTTATTTTTGACTGGCACTGCATCAATTAATAATTTAATTCCCGAAACTAAATCATCAATATATGTAAAATCACGATACATTTTTCCATGATTATAAATATCAATCGGTTCTTCTTTAAGTATACCTGAAACAAATTTAAATAATGCCATATCAGGTCGACCCCAAGGTCCATAGACTGTGAAAAAACGAAACATGGTGATAGGAAGTTTCCATAAGTGTGAATATGAATGAGCCATGCTTTCATTAGCTTTTTTAGTGGCTGCATAAATTGTTAATTGAGTATCTGCTTTTTCTGTTTCAACAAAAGGCATATTTAAGTTTGCGCCATATACAGAAGAGGTTGATGCCATTAAAAGATGTTTAACATTTTGTTTTTTGGCCACCTCCATTACATTAAATGTTCCAACAATATTTGAGTCTATATACGCACGTGGATTTTCTAAACTATATCGAACACCAGCTTGAGCAGCAAGATGGATAATAACTTCTGGTTTAAATAAATCTGCTGATTCATTCAATTTTGAAAAATCCTCTAGCATACCTTCAGTTTTGGTAAATTTTGAATTTTGCAACAATATATTTTGACGTGCAATTTTTAAATTTACGTCATAATAATTTGTCATGCCATCATAGCCATGAACTTGATGACCTTCCTCTATCAATTTTTTTGCTAAATGAAAACCAATAAATCCAGCTGCTCCACTAATAAATATTTTCATAAACTTATAATACTTTAATTTTTTTCTTTTATTAACACGCTAATATGATGATAGCTAATAAATTATATTTCTTGAAATTTTTATAATCTTAATAATCTTCAAAGACATGTTTATCAAAAAAAAAATTTGTTTATATATTAAATTATAATTAATTCTGACAGCATTTGTTAAATGCAAATTTAAATATTGTATATCATTTTTTTACTATTATGCGATAAAGTAACTTATGAAAAAAAAAAAAAATTGCAATAATTGGTCTTGGTTATGTTGGGCTTCCTCTTGCAGTTGAGTTTAGTAAAAAAAGAACTACAATTGGTTATGATATTAATCAGATAAGAATTGACAATCTTATTAATGGTTTAGACACAACACTTGAGATTTCAAAAAAAAAACTCAAAGAAAAAAATAATAACCTTCTTTTTACTACAAAAATTAGTGATATTAAAAAATGTGAAATATATATAATAACTGTTCCAACGCCAATCGACAAATATAAGCGACCAGACTTAACAGCTTTAAAAAAATCTAGTGAATTAGTTGGTTCGATTTTAAAAAGAGGTGATATTGTAATTTACGAATCTACTGTATACCCTGGCGCTACAGAAGAGATTTGTGTACCTATACTTCAAAAATTTTCTGGATTAATTTTTAACAAACATTTTTTTTGTGGATATTCCCCAGAACGTATAAATCCAGGGGACAAAAATCATACAATTGCTGATATTAAAAAAGTCACATCAGGATCAAACAGTAGAACAGCTGATGAAATTGATAAACTTTATCAAGAGATAATTAAATCTGGAACTCATCTGGCAAAAAGTATAAAAATTGCAGAAGCGGCAAAAGTTATTGAAAACACTCAAAGGGATGTAAATATTGCTCTTATTAATGAACTTTCAATTATTTTTCATAAATTAAATATAGATACAACGTCAGTATTAGAAGCAGCAGGAACTAAATGGAATTTTTTACCATTTAGACCAGGTCTTGTTGGGGGACATTGTATCGGAGTTGATCCTCACTACTTAGCTCATAAATCAATAGAAATTGGCTATACACCAGAGATCATCATTTCTGGAAGAAAACTAAATGATAGTATGGGTTTTTATATTGTTGACCAAATAATTAAGCTCATGACTAAGAAAAATATAAGTCTAGTTAATGCTAATATTTTACTAATGGGCATAACGTTCAAAGAAAATTGTCCAGACGTGCGTAACAGTAGAGTTTTTGATTTGTATAAAGGATTAGTGGGCTATAATATAAATATAGATGTATATGATCCATGGATCAAAAAGGATTTAACTTTTTTAAATGAAAAAATTAAACCAATTAAAAAAATTAAAAATGGAAAATATGATGCAATTATAATTGCTGTTGCACATGATGAGTTCAAAAAAATATCAATTAAAGAATTGAAAAAGTTTGGAAAGAAAAAACATATAATTTATGATATTAAGTCTACCTTAAACTCTGATAAAGTAGACGGAAAATTATAATTCAAATTAATTATTTTTTGCCATAATGCCAAAATCTTTATAAGTATCTTTGAGATTATCAAAGTTTCCTTGAGCTTTAAATTCTCCATTTTCTAGAAAAAATATATTGTCACATTTTTTCACTGTACTTAATCGATGAGCAATTAAAATAATAGTAATTTTTTTTCCAAGTTTATTTACTGCATGCATAACAGCTTCTTCAGTAAGATTATCTAACGCACTAGTTGCCTCATCTAGTATGAGTAATTTTGGATTATGATATAATGCTCTTGCTATTCCAATTCTTTGACGTTGCCCTCCAGACAATCTTACACCACGTTCACCTACAATAGTTTGATATTTTTTCGGCAATTCATTTACAACAAAATCATGTAAATTTGCAATTTTTGAGACAATTTTAATAGTTTCTAGGTTAATATCTTTTTTATCAACACCAAACGCAATGTTGTTAGCTATGGTATTGTTGGATAAATATATATGCTGTGGGACATAACCAATTAAGCTTTGCCATGCCCTTACATTTTTTGAATTAATTATTTGACCATCTACTTCAAGAGTGCCTTGTTCAGCTTCAAGTAATCCAAGTATTATATCAACTGCTGTGGTTTTGCCACTGCCTGTAGCACCTACAAAACCGACCATCGAGTTAGCTTTAATACTAAGATTAATATCCTTTAAAGCTTTCCGAGATAAATTTGGATAAGAATAGCTTATATTTTTTAAAGTTATTTTTTTATCAAATTGTAATTTATTATAGATTTTTTGTGGTGGTGAAAATTGTAAATTTTTAAGATCGTTGTATAAAGTGTCAAGTGCCGGCCCAATAAATCTAAGTCGTGTAATAGAAGAGTATATTTGTTGCAATGCTGGCATCATCCTATAACCAGCCATAGCATAAAGTGTCAATAATGGTAAAACAGTATTAAAAGATGTACCACGTCCCATCAAAAAAAGTATTAATAAAAGCATTCCACCAAAGGAAATGGCTTCAAGAGCGTAACGTGGTAATTGGCTTATTATAGATGAAGATGCTTGATGACGAGCAAATATTTGTGCTGGTTCAGCAAAAAGGTTGGTATAATTTTTTTCTAGGCCATTAACTTTTACTTCTTTAGCAGCTCCAAAAGCTTCGCTCACTACTATAAATCTTGACTCGTTAGCCTTCATTCTCTCTTGACCAATTTGTTTTAGATATGCTCGAGATAATTTGTAGATAAAAATATATGAAGAACCAAGTACAATAGATACTATTAATGCAATTTTAGGGTTTACAATGACTAGCAGGCCAATCAATGCAATTGTTACCATCATTTGAGATATAATATTGATTAAAGGTTTTATTGCATTATTAACAATCAGACTTGTTTCAGAAAGAATTGATTTACCAAGATCAGCACTATCACGATTTAAAAACCAACTATACGGTTGATGCAAGTAACCCTGCACCAAACGCTTACCAATGCTAAATTCCCGCATCTGGCAAAAGCGTAACTGCAAGTAAGTTGTTATTGCTTTAAAAGCAAGCGAGAAAACTAAAAACAAAAATACAGAGATGCCAAGAAAAAATAAGAATTGATGATTTGTCTCCACTCCTAGACTGCTAGAAAAATCATACAATTTCATTAAAAAAAAGTTAGTTTCTATAAGCTCAGGATTAGTGAGAACAGCGATAAAAGGCAGTACTGAAGCTACACCTATCATGTCTAGCAATGCCATAATAATGGTCATCACTAATAACACTAAAGCATGTTTCTGCTCATCAACTGAAAAAAAATAAAGTATTTTTTTTATCATTCTCATTAGTGTTTGTTAAGTATGCCTAAAATTTAGGAAAAATATACTTTTATGTGAAATATAACAACTTGTTGAAATACTAAGTTTAATTAATCGTTCTTAAGCTATAAATACAAAGAGTATCTATCGTTATTATAATA
>CERI01021956.1_pt1 | contig 13415 bp, 9 predicted proteins | sample 350261 | NCBI WGS metagenome assembly CERI01 (sample SAMEA2620979, study PRJEB7988) | marine metagenome | isolation source: saline water (ENVO:00002010), including
TCTGATTGGGGGTATGGCTATAGTTTGGGTTTAAATTATGATTTACATGAAAAAATATCTTTAGGTATAGGTTATAATTCTAAGGTTGATCATGAATTAAATGGTACTTTTCAAATTCCTAAATTGAATTTATATAACGATGCTGTTTTAAAAATTGCCACTCCTGAATCAGCGACAATAGGCGCTAAATATAATTTAAATGATAAAGTAAATCTAATGTCTGATGTTACTTGGACAAGATGGTCAAGACAAAGAATTGCAGATGTTAATCAATCGGGTAGTAATGCTGGTATAATGACATTGACTTATAATTGGCATGATACATTTATGTATAGCTTGGGTGGTGATTATCAATATAATGACAATTTACTAGTTAGATTTGGTTCTGCTTTCGAAACTAATGCAGCTGATAATCAATATAGAACTTCTGATGTACCAACTGGTGATGTTTACTGGTTAAATGCTGGCGTTAATTATGATCTAGGTAACGATTTATCTGTGGATGCATCTTATGTTCATCAATTTTATGAAAATGTAAAAGTTGATAATGTCGATGCTGATACTCAAAGTAAAAATCTGAACGCAAGATATAGAACTAAAGTTAATCTGTTTTCAGTTGCTATAAAGAAGAACTTCTAATATAACTTAACAGTTGTTTAATGATCTTTTAAATAGATATCATATTGCTATTGATGAGATAGCTATTGACTATAATTTAATTACTAGTTTTAACAATATAATTAAAAAATTTAATTTTTCTGTGCTAGATATCTTGGTTGTAACAGACCAAAATGTCTATCCTAAAATTTTCACCCTCCTACCTTTAAAGATTAATTACCTTATTCTTAATAATCCTAAGCCAGATGAAGAATCTATTGCTAAGATTATTACTGAGTCTTGCGATAAAAAAGTTATTATTGGTTTTGGTTCTGGTACTATTAATGATTTATGTAAAATTTCTAGCTATAGGAAGGATATTCCATATATTATTTTTGCTAGCGCTGTTTCAATGAATGGCTATGCTTCTAAAAATGCTTCAATTATAACTTCTGGTCGAAAAAACTCACTATTGGCACATTTACCAAAAGCTATTTATCTTGACTTAGATTTGTTAATTGATTCACCTGTAAGAATGATTCGCTCTGGAATAGGTGATAGTATTTGTATATCTACCTGTCAGTTTGATTGGTTGTTGTCGCATTTGTTATTTGGTAGTTATTATAATCAAGAGGCTTTTGATTTAGTAAGTGATTTATATCAAAAATTATTAGATTATAATGGTCAAATTAAAGATAAGGAGTTTATTATTTTATTGGCTAAAATTTTGATTAATTCTGGTATTTCAATGGCAATTTCTGGTGGTAGTTACCCTGCTAGTCAGTCAGAACATTTAATTGCTCATTATTTGGAAATTAAATATCCAAAAATAATGGAAAAATCTCTTCATGGTGAGCAAGTAGCAGTTACAACATTGACAATTGCTAAAATGCAACAGGATTTTTTAAATTCTAGAAATTTTCGGGCAAATATTTCTAATACTAATTTTAATTATTTTCAGAAGATATTTAATGAGGATTTAGCTCGGTATTTTTGGGATGAATTTTCTCATAAAATTATTAATCAAGAAAAACTACAGATCATTAATAATAGACTTAGTAATTTTAAGGAGTTCTCGGCAATATTATCCAAAAATTTTGTTTCTTATGATAAGATATTACAAATATCCAACTACTTTTCTTTACCAAAAAAATATTCTGATATTCATTTAAATAAAGAGATATACATTGATGCAGTAAAAAATTCTCATTTAATTAGAAATAGATTTACAATTTTAGATTTATTTTTAAAATAAGTATTGTCATTAGTCTTATACTACTTCCTAACCTTAAAGTAACTTTTGTTGTTAGAGGGTATTAGATATTGTCAGATAATTTTTGAAAAAATAAATTCAAACCTATTCGAAACTATTGTAAAAATCTTGGATTTATTATTATTTTATATGATTTTCTAATAGATTATAATATCTAAACTATAAAATATCTCTATGGATAAAAATAAGCATGACATATTAGTACAAGATTTACAAAAAGAGGTAGATGAAGATAGTAAAATATCTCTATTATGTAAGATTGATAAGTCTAATCCATATTTTATTGAAATAGTACACCCTAATAAAAAATTTACAGATTATTTTTCTTATAATATTAGTCATATTATTGGCGAAAGTTTTGACTATATATTAGATCATGATGATGATAACTTAGAACCAATTATTGAGTATAATAATATTGCTAAGAATATTTCAAAATTAGAGGAGTTGGATTTTTATTTAGATATTTATAATACCAATAACCGTTCAGAAAAATTTGCTATTAATTTTAGATCTGTTTCTAAGGATAATGTTAAATACTGTATATTTTCTTTTTCTTTAGGTAGTAGAGATAATAAAATAACTAGGAATAAAAAAGATTCATTAGGCCAAAGAAATTTAATATATAATTTAGAACGGGTTTTAAGGAACGAAAAATTGCTTAGAATTTCAAGTGATTTAATGCTTAAAGATGAGGCTATCAGCGAAATAGCTTATAAAGCTTTAAAGGTTTTATGTGGTAATTTTAAAATTGATAGGGCTATTTTATGTCAATTTAATAATAGTGATATTGATTTAATTTGTGAATTTTGTAGTGAAAATACATCTTCTATGGTTAATCAATCTGATGCAAGTGAAGGGTTAAGAGTGATTAAGAAATACTTTGATTTTCATAATAATGAATTTCCTAATTTTTTTCGATCAGATAAAACAGAAAATATGATTTTTGATGATATAAGCCATGATAGGGTATTTAATGAAATAGATGATATTTGTAGTAAATTTCATATTGCTTCACAATTTTGCCTGTCCACCCCAATTGATGATGATAGCAATATAGGTTTATTTTTGCATCAGACAAATGTAAAAAAATGGAATAGCGAAGAAATTGAAATAATAAATACCATATTAAATCATTTTTCAGTTGCTATACAAAAATCAATATATCTTGATAAGGTAATGGAGTCTAATAGAGAATTATTAAAGAAGAGTATAGCTCTTAAAAATTCTCTAAGTGAAGAGAAGAAAATGAGAATGGTGCAAAATGAATTTATTGTAATGGCTTCTCATGAATTTAAAACTCCACTTCAGATTATTGATAGTTCAAGAGAGATCTTATATAGAAAACTAAAGAATGATAAATTAACTCTTGAGAGTGGAGATAATAATTTGACAAAAATTAAAAATGCAATTTTAAGGTTGCATAATTTAATTAGTAGTACTTTAGATCTTTCTCAGCTTGCAATGAATAATGGAGAAATAGATCTTAACATGGACGATATTTCAATTAGAGATCTTATTTATAATATAATTGAACAAAATAAAGAGATTTATATTAAGAAAAATGCACAGATTCAGTTAGATATTGACAAATTACCTGATAACTATTCTGCAGATCAAAAAATGCTTGATCATTGTCTTACTAATATTATTGGTAATGCTGTTAAATATTCTCCAGAAAATGCTTTAATAAAAATTTTGGGTAGTAGGGTAGGAAATAAAATTTTAATTAAAGTAATAGATAATGGTATAGGAATACCAAAAGCAGAATTAAATAACATAGGTGAAAAATTTTATAGGGCAAAAAATACCCTAAAAATATCTGGCACAGGTATTGGTTTATATCTTACAAAATATTTCATTAAATTGCATAAGGGAGAAGTTTTAATTCAAAGTATAGAAGGTAAGGGTACTGAGGTTACTGTTGTTTTGTCAATATCAAATAATGAGTAGAATATGTTAAAATTATTAATTTCAGTTATTTTTGTATTGTGTTTAAGTTTAAGATCATATGCTAATAATTCATATCCTAATGTATCTGGAGACTTGATTGTTAATTTAGGTGTTGATAAATTATCTGGTAAAGGTGAAGCTGACATAAAAAAATATAGTTCTATATTAGAATTACAATCTGATTTATCTTTGAATCTTAATCGTAATTGGTCTATTACAACTCTTTGGCAATCTCGTAAAGTTCAAAAGGATTACTACTTAAAGAGACAACAATATAATCCTATAATATCTTCTAAAAACAGGGAAATATTAATTGATGATGAGGCATTATTTATCGAAGAATTAAAATTAAATTTTGAAAATGAAGATTTGATCTTCTTTGTTGGAAAGTATAACCCCGAATTTGGTAGAGCGTGGGATAAAAAAAGGAGATCATCAATATTTACTACATTTTTTGCTCGAGATTACCAAATTAGAGAAAAGATTGGCCTTGGTATAACTGCTTTGTTAGAAGAGGGTGAATTATCATTCTATCCTTTTTTTAATGATAATACTAATTTAAGTAATAGTGCAATTAATAAAAGAGGTAGAAATAGAAGAGATTACAAAATTTCAGGTAATACAAATAACCTATCTTCTTATGTTGTTAAACTATCTGGTAAGAATTTTTTATACTTAGATAATTTATCATATCATTTAGCATATAAAAAGATAGATGTTGATAAGCAGGATTTGTCCGAAGAAAATGGTTATATTGTTAGCTTTGAATATTTATTTAAAATAGGTAGTTACACATCAATAATACCATTTTATGAAGCTGTTAAAACAAATAATGTTGGTGGTAATAGAGGAAATGATTCGCTACATCAAATGGTTGCATTACATTTAAATTATAGCAGCTGGAATCTTAGTACATCATATTTTTCTAAGAATAATAAATATTCAAAGGGTGATGATATAATTGATAAATATATTGAATATAGTGTTGGCTATAGGGTTAGCGATAATGTTAAAATTGAAGTTAGTCGAGTAGAATCTAAAGAAAATAATTTTGATTATATTTCTCTTTTTACAACGTTATCATACTTTAAGGAATTTTAGTATTTAAAATATGTCATCATTATTAAATATACAGCTAGCTCAGATTAATTATACTGTTGGTGACTTAGATGGAAATTACCAAAAAACAATTAATTTTTATACCAAATATCAGGATTCTACTGATCTAGTTGTATTCTCAGAATTGTCTCTTTCTGGATACCCACCAGAAGACCTACTTCTTAAAGATTATTTTTTAGATCAAATTGAAGAGAAAATTAAATTATTAGTTGATTATAGTAAGGGTAAAAAAGCTGCAATGTTAGTAGGATCTCCAGTAAGGATAATAGATCAGCATGGTAAGAAATCACTATTTAATTCAGCTATTTTAATTGAAAATGGTGCTATAAAAGAGTTATTTCATAAAAGAAATTTACCAAATTATGGTGTTTTTGATGAAAAAAGATATTTTACAGAATCGAATAATCTTAAAAATATTGAATTTCGTGGTATAAATATTTCTATTTTAATTTGTGAAGATATATGGAGCTTTCAAAATTCTTTTCTATTAAAAGAGCAAAATGTTGATTTAATTATTTCTATTAATGCCTCACCTTTTGAACAGGAAAAACTATTGAATAGGATTACTAGGGTTAAAAAATTTAATGAAAATATACAAAAGAATATCATTTATCTTAATCAAATTGGGGCTAATGATTCTTTGATTTTTGATGGAGCGTCTTTTGTAATAAATAGAAAAAATGAGTTAATTTTAACGTTAGAAGAGTTTGCAGAAGATGAAGGTAAAATTATAATTGATAAAAAGGGTAACATTGATCTTGCTGCGACGTATTTTATAATGTCTGATTTAGAAAGAATATATAATGCTTTAATTTTGGGTGTTAGAGACTATGTTTTAAAAAATAATTTCCAAAATGTAGTTATTGGTCTTTCTGGTGGTATTGATTCTGCCTTAGTTTCTACTATTGCAGTCGATGCATTAGGCGCAGAAAATGTTACATTAATTGCTTTACCTTCGAAATATAATTCTGATCAAAGTTTTGTTGATGCCACTGATCTGGCTAATAATCTGGGTATAAAATTAGAAAAAATTTCTATCCAAGGTATTTTTAATGAGGTAGAATCAGTATTGCACCCAATTTTTCAGAATCATAAGACTGATTTTACTGAGGAAAATATACAATCAAGGATTAGGGGGTTACTATTAATGTCAGTTTCTAATAAATTTGGTAATTTACTATTATCAACTGGTAATAAATCTGAGCTTGCAACTGGTTACGCTACCTTATATGGCGATATGAATGGTGCTTATAATCCGCTTAAAGATATTTATAAAAGTGAAATTTATCAATTAACAAAATGGCGTAATGATAATATTCCAAAAATTACAGGATTATTGAAAGATAATATTATCCCAAAAAATATTATTATTAAGGAGCCAACTGCAGAATTGAAGGAGGGTCAAAAAGATTCAGATTCCCTACCAGATTATAAAATCTTAGATCAGATTTTATATTTAATAATAGAAGAACAAGAATCAGAGAAAGAAATTATTGCTAGAAATTTTGAGCCAGCAATTGTAAAAAAAATAATTAAATTATTTTATAATAATGAATTTAAAAGACAGCAAGCTGTTATTGGCCCTAAAATTTCTAAAATGTCTTTTGATAAAGATAGGAGATATCAAATCAGTAATAGATTTAAAAAATAACAGATACTCATTTTTATACCAATTATCACTAAACAATGATTAATCTAGCTTTATATTTTATAAAAGGTTTTTTAATGATAATTATTATATAATGGAATCTAATTTAATTGATAAAATCAAAACATCTTCACAGAAACCAGGAATTTACCAATTTTTTAGCAAAAATGATGACATTCTTTATATTGGTAAGGCTAAAAATCTTAGAAATCGTTTAAAAAATTATTTAGATACAAAAAACCTTACTACTAGAATTGTTAAAATGACTCTTAATGCTCATAGATTGGAAGTTATTTTAACTAATAATGAAATAGAGGCTTTACTATTGGAATGTAATTTAATCAAAAAATATAAGCCAAAATATAATATTTTATTAAAGGATTCTAAATCTTTTCCTTATATTGCTATTTCTAAAAATGAAGATTTTCCTAAAATTTCCAAATATCGTGGTTTTAAAGATAATAAGGCGCATTATTTTGGACCCTTTGCTAATATTAGCGCATCCAACCAGGCCATTGATTCTTTAAAAAAAGCTTTCTTAACGCGCAGTTGTTCTGACAGCAACTTTAAATCTCGCAAAAGACCATGTCTTGAATATGAGATTAAAAAATGTAGTGCACCATGTGTCAATTTAATTTCTAAGCAGGAATATCAAAAGTCAATTGCGTCAACAATTGCATTTTTAAAGGGAAAAGATGCAAGTTTACAAAAGGGATTATCAAGTAAAATGCAAAAATATAGTGAGGATTTAGAATTTGAGAAGGCAGCAAAAATTCGTGATCAAATTAAATCTTTAAGCATCATCCAAGCCAAGCAAAATATAAATATTGTTCAATTGGGCCAGATGGATATGATTTTATTTTTTAAAAAGTCAAATATTGCTGCTATTAATATTTCCTTTTATCGTTTTGGACATAATTACGGTAATAAAAGCTATTTTTTTGATATTAATGAAGATGACAATGATCAAGATGTAATTTTTGCTTTTATTAGTCAATTTTATCAAGATAATGAGATTCCCAAAGCTATTATTAGTAATATAGATTTAACCTTAAATGATGATATTGTTAATTTTTTGTTAGAATCTGCTAATTTATCGTTAACTAATATTTCTTGTCCTAAGAAAGGTAAAAAACTGCAATTAATTCAAGATGCATTGCCATTTTTACAAGAGGAGGTTGATAAAAAAATAGCAAATGATAGTAAAATTAAGGATTTATTGTTGCAACTTAAAGATCTTTTAAAAATCGATCATATACCAAATAGGATTGAAGTTTATGACAATAGTCATATTTCTGGTACTAATGTTATTGGGGCTATGGTTTTTGCGTCTGAAAATGGTTTTATAAAAAATAATTATCGTAAATTTAATATTAAATTGCAGGAATTACAAAAAAAAGATGATACTAATTTTATAAAACAGGTTTTTAATCGTAGATTTAAGAATTTTGAGAAACAGAAAGTTGAAAAATTACCAAACTTGATCATTATTGACGGTGGAAAGGGACAGTTATCTGCTGTAAAAGAGATTTTTGTTCAAAAAGATATTAAGATTCCTTTTTTATGCATGTCAAAAGGTGCCGGAAGAAATGCTGGATTAGAGGATTTTCACATTATTTCCGATAATATCTACCGTCAGTTTAATTTACCTAAAAACTCTGCTCTTTCCTATTATTTGCAGAATCTGCGTGATGAAGCGCATCGATTTGCTATTGGTTCTCACATTGCTAAAAGAAAAAAATCCATGTTTAAATCGCAGCTGGATGATATTCCTAATATCGGAGCTGCACGCAAAAAATTATTATTAAATCATTTTGGTGATTTAAATTCTATTAAAGAGGCCTCATTGGATGATTTAAAAAGGGTAAAAAATCTTGGTCATAAGATTGGCGAGAAAATTTTTAATCATTTTTCTAGATAATTAAAGACAGATTGTTTAATTATAATAGTGTTTTACAGAAAAAATAATTGGTCAAACTCAGTAGTAAACAATTTTAAGAAATTAAGAGGATAGACAAAAATAAAATAGTGTTACCAAAATCTATTAATTTTTGAATAATACGTCCAATAATAAGCCCAGTCTAATATTAGATATATATCTATATCATTTTACTTGGATCAACCCATTCTTTAAATTGATCTTCTGATACCAACTTTAACTGCAAAGCAGCTTCTTTTAAGGTTGTTCCATCTTGATGGGCTTTTTTAGCAATCTTTGCTGCGTTATCATAGCCAATATAAGGGTTTAAAGCGGTAACTAACATTAAAGAATTATTAAGTAACTCATTAATTCTTTTATGATTTGGCTCAATACCATTTAAACATTTGTCGATAAAACTATTAACCCCCTCAGAAATTAAATTAACTGAATTTAAAATATTATAAATTACCATTGGTCTAAAAACATTCAACTCAAAATGACCATTAGTTCCGCCAATAGTAATAGCAGTATGATTACCTATTACTTGACAAGAAATCATAGTTATAGCCTCACATTGTGTTGGATTAACCTTACCAGGCATAATTGAAGAACCTGGCTCGTTTTCCGGTAAGCAAATTTCGCCAAGACCAGACCTTGGCCCAGAAGCTAGGAATCTAATATCATTAGCAATCTTCATAACTGAAGTTGCAATAACATTCAAACAGCCAGAAAGACTAACCAAAGCATCACAAGTTGCTAAAGATTCAAACTTGTTATAATTAGAAATAAATTTATCTTTTCTAGTAGAAAATTGCTGTTTAACACCCTCCCAGTCACTATAAGAATTAGCTTTTGTAATTATTTTAGCAATTTGGCCTTTAATATCGGTAATTTTAGTAATATTTTCAGCAAACTTTTCTGAAAAATCTTCATGAGAGTTAATTCCTGTACCAACTGCCGTACCACCTTGAGCTAAAAATAATACACCATCAATAGCATTATTAAGCCTTAAAATATTATTAAAAATTTGATATTTATATCCAGAAAACTCCTGACCTAAAGTAATAGGAGTAGCGTCTTGCGTGTGAGTACGACCAATTTTAATAATATTTTTAAATTCTTCTTCTTTATTTTTTAAAGATTCATAAAAATTAAATAAAGTTGGAAAAAGTTTTTCACAAATAGTCATCACTGCTGCCACATGCATTGCTGTTGGAAAAGTGTCATTGGAAGATTGTCCCAAATTACAATGATCATTAGGATGAACCGGATCTTTACCACCCTTTTGACCAGTAGCGATCTCATTAGCAACAGAGGCAATAACCTCATTGCAATTCATATTGGTTTGAGTGCCAGAACCAGTTTGCCAAACAACTAAGGGAAAATGATTTTCGTAAAAATTGTCAAAATCAGATATAATTTTATCTACCGCCTGATCTATTAAATCGGCAGTTGTTTTAGAAAATTTATTATATTCCTTAGCATCAGGATTTGCTAACATAATTTGTTTATTAGTCAAAGCAGCCGATTTTTTAACATAAAGCATAGCTTTAATCATCTCTTTGGGCATTTTATGACCCTTATTATCAATACAAATAGCAAAATTTTGTATTGATCTTTGAGTTTGCGCTCCATAGTGGGCATTTTTTGGGACATTAATATCTCCAAAAGAGTCGGTTTCTACACGAAAGTTGTTTTCTGTCATTTTATTATAATTTACTATTTTTTCTTATATTTGATATAAAAATTATTTAACAAAACTTATACCATCAATTACAAAACCTTCTCTTAGGAAAATTTTATGAGATTCTTTTCTTTCAGAACTAAGATTTGATATAATTTTTGTAGCTTTAAGTTCTAGTGCCTGCCAATCAACCCATTTTAAAAGCATTTTACCGGCGCCAATACCACGATTATAACTACAAATCATAAAATCTTGAATTACTAAAACCTTACCATATCTCATATCATTACAAATATTAATTCCAATTACTGCAATAACACCTCCTTCTTTATAAATTGCGGCTATTTTATAATCCTTATTAATAGCATTAGTAACATTGACAATATAATCATCTTCTCTCAAATCCGGATAAATTTTAGTCATAATTTGAAAACTCGCCTTAATTTCATTATAATTTACTAATTCTTTTATTTGCATTTTAAGGTAAATTAACTTTTAATTAATAAATGATATTGTATCAATAAAATAAATTATTTCAAGATTAATGACAAAAAAAATTAACAAAGTAGTTTTGGCATATTCTGGAGGTCTAGATACTTCAGTAATATTAGTTTGGCTTAAAGAAACCTACAATTGTGAAGTTGTAACTTTCACAGCTGATCTAGGTCAGGGGGAAGAATTGGAACCAGCGCGCAAAAAAGCAGAAAAATTTGGCGTTAAAGATATTTTTATTGAAGATCTAAGAGAAGAATTTGTTCGTGATTATGTTTTTCCAATGTTTCGTGCTAATGCAATTTATGAGGGAAAATATTTACTTGGTACTGCAATTGCTCGCCCATTAATTGCTAAAAAACAAATTGAAATTGCTAAAAAAGTCGGTGCAAATGCTGTTTCACACGGTGCTACCGGTAAGGGTAATGATCAAATTCGCTTTGAAATGGGTTATTATGCTTGCAATCCTAATATCAAAGTTATTGCTCCATGGCGCGAATGGAGTCTTAATTCGCGTGATAAATTAATTTCTTACGCTGAAAAACATAATATAGAAATCGCTAAAGATAAAAGAGGTGAAGCACCTTATTCTGTTGATGCTAATTTACTTCATACCTCATCAGAAGGTAAAGTTTTAGAAGATCCTTGGCAAGAATCTCCAGAATATATCTATCAAAGAACAAAGAACCCAAAAAATGGTAAAGAAAACGGTGATATTATTGAAATTGAATTTAAAAAAGGTGACCCTTTTGCCATTAATGGAAAAAAATTATCGCCAGCTAATTTATTAGAAAAACTTAATAAATATGGTTATGAAAATTGCATTGGCAGGATTGATATTGTTGAAAATCGCTTTATTGGCATGAAATCGCGTGGAACTTATGAAACGCCAGGAGGTACAATATTGCTTGAAGCACATCGTGCTATTGAATCTATTACTCTAGATCGTGAAGCAGCACATTTAAAGGATGAAATTATGCCAAAATATGCCAAATTAATTTATAATGGTATGTGGTTTTCTCCTGAACGCGAAATGCTACAAGCTCTAATTGATAAATCACAAGAAAATGTTGAGGGAATTATTAGGCTTCATCTATATAAAGGTAATATAATTCTACTTGGTCGTAAATCACCTAAAAGCCTTTATAAGAAAGAATATGTAACCTTTGAACAAGATGAGGTATATAATCAAAAAGACGCAGAAGGATTTATTAGATTAAATGCCCTGCGATTTATAATGAGGTAAGATATGTTAAAATGTTAACACGCTTTTTAGCAATAATAGTAATTTATTTAATAGAATTACATTGTTAAAATTTTTAAAAATCAACAATGACATTATTTGCTATTAAAGTTACATCGATAGCTTTATTGTTATTGACTACAGATATTTATTCCAGAGGGGCTAACAGAATATATAAATACACCAAATAATATTAATATATTTTCTATTTTATCTACATAATAGATATAAATTAAATAATAATTCTAATTCAATTATCATTAAAAAACGATCTAACCTAGATTAAATACGTAAATCTAAAACTTCTATTTTTAAACCTTCTTTAATCAAATATTGTCCTATTTTTTCAAGTAAAATAAATGTTAAAGCGTTATTTTTAATCTTTTTATCCTTGTAAAGATGTGTGGTTAAACTATCTTCATTCCACTTTTTTCTAACATTGTAAGCAGAAACCGGTAAATTGGCTTCTTTTAAGTGGCTTTTAATCCTTTCTACATCGTTTTTACTTAACAAACCCAAATCTTGTGACATTTTAGCGGCTAAAACCATACCAATTGCTACTGCCTCACCATGTAGAATTTCGCCACTATAATTAGTTTCTGTCTCAAAGATATGACCAAAAGTATGGCCAAAATTAAGAATTCTACGTAAACCATACTCCTTTTCATCTTGCGCTACCACATTAGCTTTAATTTTACAAGACTTCGCCACAATTTCTTCAAGAATCTTAGCATCTCTAGCTTTAATCCGATCAATATTTTTTTCTAAAAATTCAAAAAACTTTAAATCAGTGATCAGGCCATATTTAACTACTTCAGCGTAGCCAGATAAAAAATCACGATCAGGTAAACTATGTAAAAAATCTAAATCACAAATTACCAATTTTGGCTGATAAAAACTACCAATAAGATTTTTACCACAATTACTGTTAATTGCTGTTTTACCACCAACTGAACTATCAGTCATGGCTAGTAAAGTAGTTGGAACTTGAATAAAATCAATACCACGTAGTAAAATTGAAGCCGAAAAACCAGAGATATCACCAATAACACCACCACCAAATGCAATAATTAAAGATTTACGATCAATATGTAAATTAAGTGCTTCTTCAGTAATTTTTTCTAAATTGGTAAAATTTTTGCTATTTTCACCAGCATCAAGTATAATTTTTTTAATTAGTAAGTTTGTTTTAGAAACTTTATGTTCAAATTGTTCTAAATGTAATTTAGCTAAATTTCGATCAGTAATAAGGATAATTTTGGAATAATTTTTACCTTCTAAAAATTCAGATATTTTATGGCAAATATTACTACCAATAAAAATATCATAGCTATTTTGATTAAGATTAATATGAATCTTGGTCATTTAAAATAAATAAATTTAAGTTATAACAATTATCATTAAAAAATATACAATATAGCAAAATATTTTGACTTGTTAATTGTAAAAAATAAAGTCATATACCTACATATTTCAAAGTATTTT
>CERI01284245.1_pt1 | contig 13383 bp, 12 predicted proteins | sample 350261 | NCBI WGS metagenome assembly CERI01 (sample SAMEA2620979, study PRJEB7988) | marine metagenome | isolation source: saline water (ENVO:00002010), including
ATTGCAATTTGTGGTTATCATGGATGGCATGATTGGTATTTATCAGTTAATTTGAAAGGTAAAAATAATCTTTCAAAATTTTTATTACCTGGATTAGAACCACATGGGGTTCCAAAAGCTCTTAGAAATACTTGTCATACATTTCAAGCTAATGATTTGAATAAACTTAAAAAGATTATTCAAAAATTTAGACCAGCCGCAATTTATATGGAAGTTGCTAGAAATGGATTACCAGATAAAGATAATTTGAGAAAAATTAGAAAACTAGCTAACCAAAATAAAATATTATTAATATTTGATGAATGTACTACTGGTTTTAGAAGAAATTTAGGAGGTTTACATTTAACAACTGGAGTAAACCCAGATTTAGCAATGTTTGGAAAAGCACTGGGAAATGGGTATGCTATTACGTGTGTCCTAGGAAGAAAAAAATATATGAAAATTGCAGAAAAAAGTTTCATCAGTAGTACTTTTTGGTCGGAACGATTAGGTTATTTAGCTGCTATCAAAACACTAGATATTTTAAAAAAAAAAAAACCATACAATAATTTAATTAAAATTGGAAAAGTGTTAAATAAATCATGGGAAATTTTGGCTAAACAAAATGATTTAAAAATTAGTATTACTGGTATTGAAACTATTACAAGTTTTTCATTTAAATCAAAAAACAATCTTATGTATAAAACTTATATCACTCAAGAGATGCTCAAAAAAGGCTATCTAGCTAGCAATGTAGTATACCTGAATATTCATCATACTAGAAAAATAATTAAAGATTATATCAAAAATTTAAGTCCAATACTTAATCAAATAAGTTTATTTGAAAAGGGAAAACTGAAAAGGCTTCCTTTACATAGTCCAATTTGTAATTCAAAATTTGAAAGAATTAATAATCATTAAGCCTAATAATATCAAATTTGTTTTTTTTGAATATTTTTTCTATATTTCTTGAATAAGCAAAATTAATATTGAGATTTTTTATGGAAACGAAGAAGCTTTTTTTATTAAAAAGATATTTAGCATATAACAAAATACTTGATCCTGTTGAATATATAGTTTTTAATTTTTTTGAAAATAGAAAAACCTCAGATATATTATGATCATTAAAATCTATAACTTTGAATCTTAAATATTTTTTAATTAAATTATAATTTTTTTTTGAGACCCTAGGATGTATTTTTAAAACAATTTCTTTCTTCCTCAATTTACCTTTTTTTTTTGCATAATAATAAAGATCATTGTAGATTTTAGCCTCTTTTTTTGGGTTGGTTTTGAAAATTTTTTTATTTTCTATTAATGGGTGACTAAAAATCATTGTTTTAATATTTTTATATTTTTTATTATAATTTTTAGACAATTTAAAAATTATTTTTTTGAGAATTTTGTCATTGAAACCAGTAGATGTTTCATTTGTAAAAGTTATGTTCTTTTTTTTAAAAAATTCATTAAATTTATTTGATTGGTTAAAAAATTTTATTTTTAAAATAGAGTTAGCAATAAATCGTTTTAAAAAAATGTCAAAAGAGTTGAAAAATCCAAATTCAGCTGAAAATTTAAATTCTTGATCTAAACCTTCTTTAATACTGAAGTACTTACATCCATTTTTATAATAATAAATTTCCTCATAAATATTGTATTTTTCTCTTAAAATAAAAATATCACCAGAATTTATCTTAATCTTTTTTTTTATTAATTCTTTTAAAAATTTTTTCTTGTTTAAATATTCTTTAATTTTTTTTTCAAAAAATACTTTTTTATATAACTTTATATTTTCAATTTTTTCAATTTTTTTACCAATAAATCTTAGGTCAAAAATTTTTTGATAACCTAAAATCTGACTATTTTTTTTTATGGTATTAAAAGAATTTTCATTAAGAGACGGATGAATTACAAGTCCAACTTTATTTATATTCTTAAATTTTGATAACAAAATCTCTGCATAAATTAATTGAAACGGTGAAGTTAAAAGTATAAAAGCTGTTCTTTTAGTCATTAAAAACTTTTTATTATGATTAATATATTTTATAATTAATAATATTATGAATGTATGTCTAATACCAGCTAGATCAGGTTCAAAAAGAATTAAAAATAAAAATATATTAAAAATCAATAATAAACCAATTATTAATTTGACAATTCAAACAGCAAAAAACTCTAATATTTTTGATAGAATTTGCGTTTCAACCGACTCCCGTAAAATTTCAAACATTGTCAAAAAGGCAGGTGCCAAAATTCCATTTTTAAGACCAAAAAAGTACGCCACAGACAAATCAACTGATGAAGATGTGATAAATCATTTTCTTAAGTATGCAAAAAAAGAAAAAATTCAACTACATTCTATTTGTTATTTTTATCCAACAAGCATATTAATCACTGAAAAAATTTTGATAAAAAGTTTTAAAAAATTTATAAAGAATAAAACTAATTATTTATTATCAATTTGTTCTTACTCAGCCCCTTTAGATATTGCAATGAAGCAAAAAGGAGAGTGTTTAGTAGAGTTTTTAAATTTTAAAAATTCAAAAAAAAGGACTCAGGATATGAAAAAATATTATCACGATGCTGGTCAATTCTATTGGTTTAAAGTAAAAGATTATAAAATTATAAAAAATAAACGATTTAATTATTTTTATTTAGATAAAAAAATGTCAGTTGATGTTGACACAAAAGAAGATTTAGAAATGTTAAAAATTTTGTATAAAAATAAAATAAATTCGAAATAGTTTAATAATTTGATAATTTAAAAAAAATTTATGAAACAAAATTTTAAAAATATTTTAAAAGGTAAAATATTATTAATAACGGGAGGAACAGGATCATTTGGAACTTTTTTTGTTAAAAAGTTATTAGATTTAAAAGTTTTAAAAAAAATAATAATTTTTTCTAGAGATGAGCTCAAACAGTATGAATTAAAAGATAAATTGAAAGACAAAAGCTCAGTAATGAGATTTTTGATTGGTGATATTAGAGATAAAGAGAGATTATTATTTGCAACAAAAGATGTAGATTTTATAGTGCATGCAGCCGCATTGAAACAAGTGCCTGCCGCAGAATACAACCCATTTGAATGTATTAAGACAAACGTTTTGGGTGCACAAAATATTGTTGATGTAGCAATTGAAAATAAAGTAAAAAAAGTCGTAGCTTTATCAACAGATAAGGCTGCATTACCTATAAATTTATATGGAGCATCGAAACTTGCTTCTGATAAATTAATTACAGCAGCAAATAATATTGTTGGTAAAGCAGATATTAAATTTTCAGTTGTAAGATATGGAAATGTTTTAAATTCAAGGGGTTCATTAGTTCCTTTTTTATTAAAATTAAAAAAAGATGGAAAAAAAATTTTTCCGTTAACACATACTAAAATGACTAGATTTTGGATAACATTAGATCAAGCTACAAATTTTGTATTAAATTCATTTCAAATTATGAAAGGTGGAGAGATTTTTGTACCAAAAATTCCATCAATAAAAATTGTAAATTTAATGAAAGCGATTGAACCACAAGTAAAGTTTAGAAATATTGGAATAAGACCTGGTGAAAAAATTCATGAACTAATGTGCCCATCTGATAGTTCATTTAACACAATTGAATTTAAAAATTTTTTTGTAATATCACCATCTACGATTGATAAAGATCAAATCCTTAAGACTTACTCAAATTATTTTGGTGAAAAAGGAAAAAAAGTTCCTGAGGATTTTGAGTATAGATCTGATACAAATAAAGATTTTTTAAGTGATAAAGAAATCAAGTTTCTATTGAAAAAATAGGAAAGAGACAAATTATTTTTTTTATTAAGATAAATTAACTTGGATTTTAAAAAAAATTTTTATTTATATTTTAAACTTTTTAAAATTAAATTCTTTGAAAGAATTCTTATTAATTTTTTTTATCTTTCTTGGATGAGTAAGAAAATATAAAAGATCTTTTTTATTTTTAACAGATGTAAACCCCATTAACTTATAGAGAGAACCCTTTGTTTCAACTTTTTTAAAATTTTTATTCTCGATATGGTATTCAATTGCAGGTTTGTTAAATATAATACTTTCCAATATAGCTGAGGTCCAAAAAGATATTATTATTTTTGCATTCTTACTTAGACTCATTGAATTTAAATTAGTGAACTTTATATTTTTATTATCAATGTATTTTTTTTTCATATTTTTCTTAAATAAATCAAAAGTCTCTCTGGGATGAGGTTTAATATATATACTAGCTGTATCATCAATTTTTAAAATTGTTTCTAATGAAGAATTAAGTAGATATTTGTAATTTTTTTTTGACATATAAAATTTATGAGGTGGTCTAGAAAAAATTATATAATTATTTTTTTTCTTAAAATTATTGTATTTAGATATTTCTTTAATCCAATTTGAAAAAAATTTTGGAAACCCAATAATTTTATTTTTTTTGTATCCCATTGAATTACACCATTCAATATGTTTTTTTGAAAAAATTAAATATTCATAATTAATTGGTTTTATGGGATTTAATTTAAAAAAATTATTATTAATATTATAACTGTGTGCGTGATGAAGAATATAAAATTTTTTCTTAAATATATTATTTAAAATATAAAAAATTAAATCTTTAGAAATCTGATTTGTAGTTTCAATATAAATACTATCTGATCGTAAAATATTAAAATTTTTGAGTAAAAATAAACAAGATAAAATAAACTTATAAGTTAAACCTAAAAAAAAATCTAATTTTCCATGATCAAATTTATTAAAAAGAGGGGTATATCTATAATAAATATTTTTTGAACTTAAAATTTTTTGATATGTATTATTTATCTTAATTGAGTAAAAAATTTCTTTTTTGGTAATAATTATATTAATTTTGGAACTCTTTTTTTTTAATAAATCAACTATGATTGGAAGGATTACATCTAGTTCACCAGTGCTATGAGTAACTAAAAAAGTATGATGCATGTATGTTAATTTAAATTTTATTTAAAATTGATATCTCTCTCTCTAGATATTTTTCAAATGAAAAATATTCACGAACAAAATTCTTGTTATAATCAACATATTTATGATTTTGTTTTTCAGATTCTAGAACATCTTTTAAATTAAGTACGGAATCTTTTTTCAAAATATATCCGTTTAGGTTATTTTTAATCAAAAATTTATTTTCAGTCAAATTTGAAACTACGCAATATATACCACAACTCATACCTTCAATAACAGTTTTCGATAATCCTTCAAAATTTGATAACAAAATTAAAAATTTATATTTGTTTAGAAGATTTGGAATTAAATTATTAGGGACAGGGTCATAAAAATTTATGTTATTCGAGCCATTCAAATCAACTTTAGTGGGACTATTTTTTTTTTGACCATATAAGTCTAAATTAAATTCAGGGTTATCTTTAAAAACATTAATAATTTCAGATATATTTTTTTCCTTTGAAATTCTTCCTATATATAAAAAATCATTTTTTCTTTTTTCATTAAAATTATAAAATAAATTTGTATCAATATAATTATAAATTAAATTGGGTTTTTTTTTATGAATTATAGAATAATATCTCTTCTCAAAAAGATTACTTACAGATATTTCATCTGCAAACTTTAAAGAAAGCTTAAATTGTAGAATATTTAAAAATTTTTTTATAAAATTGAAACTTAAAATTTTATCTCTTTTAATAATATTATATCCAGATCTAATATATAATTTTTTTTTATAAAGAATTTTTAATAAAACTCCTAAATAGCTACCATCAATTTGATTAGTCTTAATTACTTTTACTTGATTAGATATTTTTAAAAATAGAAATATGAAATAGAATAAACAAAAAAAATTATTTAAAATATTAAACCTTATATTTATTGGAGGAGAAAAAATAAAAATGTTCTTTGAAAGGATATTTTGACCTTTTAATTCTTTTGAAAAATTTACATCGTGTTTATCGTATGTAAAAAAAAAAATTTTTTTAAATATTTTTTTTTCAATAAGTCTATTATATAAAGTTAATTCTCTTGAGAGATTACCCACCTTATCCCAAGTTTTGAGACCAACATTTCTAGAGAATATAAGTAGCATATTTTTCACAATTTATTTGAAATATGGTAATGAATTTTTTCTACTCTTTTTTTGTAATTAACATCTTTATATTTCATTTTCAAATTTTTGGATAGGTCTTCTAGATAATTTTTATTATTTAGTAAATATTTAAATTTTACAAAAAAATCCTCTTTATTTTCAAATTGTATAAGGTCTGTTTCATCAAAATAAAATTCATAAAATTTTTTTTTTGGACATAGGATAGGTGTACCACAAGCAAGAGAGTCATAATATCGAGGTCCAATTATATCGTAAGGTGATGGGGTATTAAAAGTTACTTTACTAGAGGAAATAATGTTTTGATAATCTCTTTTTGTTAACCATTTTTTAAAAAAAATTTTTGATAAAATTCCCTCAAATCTATTTCGAGGATGATTTGTCCAAAAAAAATTAAAACTAGAAAATTTTTTTCTTTTTAAAAGATTTATATTCTTAAAACTAAAAAAAAGGGTATCCCTTATTTCTTCTCTGATATCTGTGTGATTATATTTTTTATTCAAATTTTTTAATATACCGATAAAACTGAGATCATATTTTTTATCGCTCTTTTTTTCAAAACTATTAAATGTTGTTGCAAAAGGTAAAAAAATAAATTTTTTGTTATAAAATTTATTTAAATATAATGCTAAATGATGATGAGAAAAAATAAGATTCACATTATTTTCCTCAATAAATTTAAGTTTTTTTCGTAAATTGACATACTCTTTATTTAAAAACATAACTTTAGGCATTTTTTGAATATTTATTAAGATGTTATTCATTGAAAGTTTAAAATCAGATCTATCTGATAAAAAAGAGTGTCCCAAGAAAATTAAATTGAATTTTTTTTGTGTATCATTTTCTAAATCAGATAAATTCTTCTTTTTGTCGAAGTATTTATAGCCTGGGCCATATTCATAAATATTGAAATGATTTTTTAAATTATTAAGAAAATCTAATTGATACTCTGATGATTTATAATTATCTAAATTTTCAGTCAAATATAAAACATCTAAATTAGTTTTTAAATTCATTAAGTTTTTTTATAATTTTTTTTATAGTTGAATCTTTAATTTTGTAAAAAATAGGTAAACAAATTGAGTCTTTATAAAATTTTTCTGCATTTGGACATCTGTATTTTTTATTTCTGTAAAGTTTGAAATAAAATATAGGAATGTAAAGATTATGAAAATTGATACCAGACTTAGCTACCTTTTTCATAAACAACAATTTTTTTTTAAAATTAATATTTTTCATTCTTATGATAAATAAATGAAAACTAGATAATGAATTTTCTCTGATATTTTGATAATAAATATTTTTATTTTTTATTTCTTTTTTATATTTATTCGAAATTTGATTTCGAAAGTCTACAAATTTTCTTATTTTTTTCAATTGACTAATTCCAATAGCTGCATGTAAATCACTTAGTCTAAAATTTAGACTAGAATATATTTGATCATAATATTTTTTGTTAAAAAATTTTTTTTTCATAATACCGTTTGATCTCAAACAATTTAGAATTTCATAAGTTTTTTTGTCTTTTAAAAAAATAGCACCACCTTCGGCAGTTGTAATAGTTTTGACTGGATGAAAACTGGTAACAGTAAAATCAGAATATTTTCCTCCACCAATTTTTTGACCCTCATATTCTGAACCAAGAGCGTGTGCTGCGTCTTCAATGATTATTAAATTATACTTTTGGCTAAGTTTTTTAAACTTTTTTAAATCACATGGGTTTCCCGCAAAATGGGTGACAATTACTATAGTCTTACCTATAATTTTACCTCTTTTTTTTAAAGTCTCCTCTAATTTTTCTGGGGACATATTTAAAGTCTCATCGATATCTACAAAATTTACTTTTAAATTATTCAAAAGAATACAATTAGCTGTTGCAGCATAGGTATTTGGAGAAATATAACAAAAATTATTTATATTCTTTTCTCTGATTAAAATAGATTTTACACATAGATATAATGCTGTAGAAGCACTATTAGTAGTTAAGCAATAATTTGCTCCACAAAACGTTTTTAGATTTTTTTCGAAAGTTTCAACATATTTTCCTTGAGTAATATTTGACGATTTTGCAGCAGATAATAAAAAGTTATAATCTGACTTATCTAGAAAATGTTTACTGTAATTAGTCTGCTTCATTTAAATTAAAGACTTACCTTTTGTTTAAAATAATCATCAAAATTAGTTTTATGTGAAATAAAAATTAAATTAACTTTTTTCTCATTATAGAGTTGAATTAAGTATTTCATAATTTTTTTTTCATTATTCTCATCAATATTTGATAATCCTTCATCAAGTATCAAAACCTCATATTGATTAACAAGAGACCTAATTACTGAAATTTTTTGCATTTGACCTTGAGATAAGTTTTTTCCTTCTTCTTCAATAATTTTATCTTCAAGATTATTTTCATTAAATATATCCGATAAATCAAAAAGTTTAATAAATTTTATTATTTCTTTTTTTTTAGGAATTGATTTGGGATTAAATTTAATATTATCTAAAAATGATCCTTTAATAATAAGAGGATTTTTATCCAGAATACTTATTTTATTGAATAAGGTTTTTTTATCTAATTGAATTATGTCGGATTTATTGAATTTGATATTTCCAGTATCAAATTTTATTAAACCCATAATAGCTCTAACTAAAGTTGTTTTACCTGAACCATTTTTACCATCTAATTTTAAACAAAATGGCGCTTTCAATTTAATATTAAAATTTTTGATTATTGTTTTATTTTCATATGATACACTAAGGTTTTCAATAAAAATTTCTGAAATTTCTGAAATATTCTCTTTATGATTTGTTTGATTTTCAAAGAAATCTTTTAATAAGTTATCGTGAAATTTTTTTGATTCAATGTATCTTTTCCAATTTATAATTTTTATATAAGAATTTTGAATTGATAAAAAGTGTCGTGCAAATCGTAAAAGAATTCCAATATTTAACAAATAATTTGTAGTAATTTCAGATTGTATTTGAAAAATTATAAAAATACCAAATATCACTATTATTATAAATATTGGCTCTATAAAAGAATTAATAATTAATTTATATCTAATGTTTTGAATTAAATATTTTATCCAATTTTTTGTTTGGTTTTTAATTTCATTAATTTGATTGTCTTCATATAATGTATTTTTTATTGTAAAAATATTATTTATAAAAAAAGTGAAACTAGAGGAAACTTTTTTTTGTTCATTAATCACATCGGTAGCATTATTTTCAATTATACTGTAAAATTTTTTCATACTTAAAATTAATAAAAGAATTAAAATTAAAGTTGAAAATGTCAAAAGGGCCTCATTAATCAGTAAAAAAATTAATAGGAAAAAGAAAATTATTAGTCTTGCAATAATTATTAATAATAACCTATATGATTCTGCAACAAAGTGTATTTCCCTGTTATATAAGTTTGTTATCTCACCTATTCTAATATTTACAAAATAACTTAAAAAAGATTTTTTTAATTTAAATAAAAATTCTTTTTGTAATTTATATTTAACGTTTTGAGTTATAAGTAAAGAATGGTATTCTGAGAAGAATTCAATTAATTTTACTAAAAAATAAATTAAGATTATTAAAAAACTCAAGGATATCGCATTATAATCTATGTTGAGTAAATCAAAAATTCTGAGATAAAATTCTAAAATTTTTTCGCTGCCAGATATAACATCAGGAAATAAGATATTAATTATTGGAATAAAACTGATTACAGCAAAAAAATCTAATAGAGCAGAAACTAAAATTAAAGTAAAAATAATAAAAAATTTCTTTTCAAAATGAATTTTTGTATAATTGAATAGTTCTATTAAAAAATTCATCTTATTTATTCATTTCTTTTTTATAAAAGTATTCTTTTATTAACTTTTGAAAGTTTTTATCTTTTTTATTTATTTTTGAAAAAAATGTTTTTTTAGGTCCACGAGTTAAAATTACCCCAAAGTGATTCTGAGTATTTTTTTTATCTTTTTCTAAATAATTTAAAAATTTAAGAATATCAAAATTTTTAATAAAAATTTTTTTGTTTATTGAAGTCAATATATTTTTCATAAAAAGATAATTTTTTTTATCCAAATATTTTTTTTTGTATGAAATATAATTTGCTAAATCTAATCCTATCGATACTGCTAATCCATGTGGTATTTTATAATTTTTATATTTTTCCAATGCGTGTCCAAAAGAGTGACCATAATTTAGTAGTAATCTTTTTCCATCGTCAAATTCATCTAACTCAATAAACTTTTTTTTTATACCTAAACAGTTTTTAATAGTTTTTTTTAAGTTCAACTTTTTATTGTTTAAAATTTCTTCAGTTCTTTTTTTAAAAAATAATTGTTCTTTAAAGCTTGATTGTAAGTAATAATGAGCCATCTCACCGTATCCTGATAAAATATCACTTTTCTTAAGGGTATTTAAAAAATTAGTATCAATGAATATTTTCCTAGGAGGATAAAAATTTCCAATTTGATTTTTTGAACCTTTATAATTTATCGATGTCTTTCCACCTATACAACTGTCTCCCTGAGCAAGCAAAGTTGTTGGATAAAATATCCAACTAAGTCCTCTAAATGTGATTGATGCTATAAATGCAGAAATATCTTGTAATACTCCACCCCCAATGCACATTAATGTTGTAGATCTATTCGGGTTTAATTTGAAAAATTTGTCAAATATTTTGTTTAAATTTTCAAAACTTTTTGTTTTTTCATTAGCAACAATAAGAATTTTTTTTAGTTTTCTACTAAACAAAAAAGAATTTTTTTTAAAAAAATTATAATCAATAAAATAAATTAAATTATCTTCATTTTTAAATTTGTTGACCTTTTTGAATATAATCTCGTAACTTTTTATTTTTGATTTTATTTTGATCTTATTCATTTGATTATTATAACACTTAAATTTTTAACTGATATAATTTTACCTAGATGTAAAGCCTCCATCTACAATTACATTCTGTCCAGTCAAATAAGTGTTTTGATCACTAACAAGAAACAAAACTATCTTAGAAATTTCTTTTGAAGACGCTAATCTTTTTAATGGAATTTCGTTTTTTAATGTATTTATTTTTTTTCCCAAAATTTTTTTGGTAAGTTTAGTTAATACGAATCCAGGTGAAACAGAGTTAACTAATATTTGATTTTTAGCAAGGTCAATTGCAGATCCTTTTGTAAGACCATTTATTCCAAATTTTGTTATACTATATAAAACTCTTTTCTCTTTTGTTATCTCACCAAATATAGATGACATATTAATAATTCTACCATATTGGTTTTTTATCATTTTTTTTGATATAATTTTTGTTAGCATTGTTGGCCCAATAGTATTAATTTTAATTAGTTTATAAATATCACTTTCAATCAATTTATTAACTGGACTCAAAATATTAGTTCCTGCGTTATTTATTAAAATATCTATTTTTTTATATTTGCTAATTTTATCTAAAAATCTTTTTACAGATTGGGTATTATTGAAATCGACTTGAATAAGTCCTTTCATTTTTTTTTGATTACACGTTCCAATTACCTTAGCACCAAGTTTTTTAAAATCATTATATATAGTTTTTCCTATACCGTCTGATGCCCCAGTAATTAATGCAGTTTTTCCTTTAAAACTAATATGCATTAACTTTATCTCTTTAAATTTTTTTGAAACCAATGTGCTAATATATGGTTCATCATTAATTGAAAATCTTCCACAGGGCCATATTCACCTTTTTCAGTTGGAATATGAATGCAAGTATCACTAAGACTTTTAAGTTTACCACCATCAAAACCTAAAATACTTATTACCTTACCTTTTTTTTTCTTAACCCATTTGGCTGCTTTAACTAAGTTTTCAGAATTTCCAGAAGCTGAAAAAATTAAAATTTTATCTTTATTGCTAAAATGTATTTTGAGTTGATTTATAAAAATCTCATTATAATTTGTGTCATTTGCAATTGCAGTTACAACAGAACTATTATCGTTAAGTGAAATAATTCTAAATGCTTTTTTATTTGTTTTTTTTAAAACATCAAAACCCAAATCATTTGCCATCGTCATAGCAGTAGCGGCTCCACCACCATTGCCAAAAACAAATAATGTAGATTTTTTTGTTCTTAAATCCAAAAATTCTTTTTCTAATTTAGATAATTCTTTTAAATTTATTTTTTTAAAAATAAGATTTAGTCTATCTACATATTTTTTGCTAAAATTTTCTATATTTTTTTCTTTAGATGCTAATTTTTCAATTGATTTCATATTTTTAAAACTTTCCTATCATTTTTATAAATTTTTTCGATCATTTTCATTACTTTAATAGCCTCATCAATCGTACCATATTTGACTGCTTTCTTAAAAGTAATAACATCTGCAAACTCTTTAATTTCAAGTTCCCATGATGGATCGTCATCAAAATAAAACGTTTTTGTTTTTTTGTTATTTTTATAGGTATAAGGTTCTGCAGTAGGATAAATCCTAAGCTGCTCTTTTCCATAAGTTTTTGTACTTGATAGTATTCCATCCAAAACAACCGAACCTTTTGAGCAGATTATTTCTAAATTAAATTTATGTTGCCATTGTGTTGCTGTCGAATGGATTGAGGCAATTATTCCTTGTTTATTTCTCATTATTGCAAACGCATTATCTTCAACATCATAATTCCAGTATTTATTAGATATAAAGCTTTTATATTCATCAAAATCCCCCGCTAAATATCTAATTAAATCAAGCATATGAATTCCCTGATCCAAAAGAATACCACCGCCAGCTAATTTCTTCTTTGATCTCCAATTATTTTTTGAAAAATTTAAGATCTTACTTTTACCATAAATAGCCCTGATATTTATAATTCGGCCAATTTTTTTACTGTCTAGTATTTTTTTAGCTAATTGTACTGAGCGATGATATCTGTGGTTAAAACCATACTTTAATTTAAGATTTTTTTTAGTTTTATAGAGATTATATACATCAATTATATCTGCTAAATTTTTTGCAGGTGGTTTTTCACAAAAAACATGAATATTCTTTTTTAAAAAATACTTTGTCACAATTGGCGCTAAGAAATTTGGCAAAGTTATAAAAACAGCATCCAAGTTTGTAACTGGGATATTTCTATAATTTTTGAAAAAGAAAATGTTTTTGCTTTTAAAATCTCTACTAAATCTAGTGTCACTAATAAATTTTAAATTAAAACGTTTATTTTGACTAATATATTTTTTTCTTCTATTTCCAACTAAACCAAACCCTATAATCGCAACATTAATTTTTTTCATTTTTTCTTAAAAAATTTTCAACTTTTTTCAAATCTGTTGGAGTATCCACAGAAAAGGAA
>CERI01012710.1_pt1 | contig 13376 bp, 2 predicted proteins | sample 350261 | NCBI WGS metagenome assembly CERI01 (sample SAMEA2620979, study PRJEB7988) | marine metagenome | isolation source: saline water (ENVO:00002010), including
GGGAACATCCCCATATCCTGTGTTATATCCGTAAGTCGGTGGTGTATCAGCTGTACCAGCCGACACCTCCGTATAACCAAATTTAACAGTACAATCTGTAATGTTTGTAGCTCCAGTAACAGAGCTTCTGCCTTGAGTCCCACTACCAGCGGGACAAGAGTCGCAATCTATTGGTGTAGTATAATCACTATTAACAATTTTGTCTGTAATGTCTGTAATAGAATCATTATATTTATCTTGAGCACATTTAGATGATACACCTGATGAATCCATTGTCCATCCCGCATTAAGATTAACACCAATATTATAAATACTAGTTGAGTCTTGAATAATAGTATACGAATCGTCCTGAATAGTTGTGGGTACAGGTATACATGTAGCTTGATTATAACCTGGTTGAAATGTTTGACGTCCCGCCTCCGTTGGACATTGATTACATTCATTACCAAAAGTCCCTGGAATACATACACATTTTGGTAATAATAAAAATACTTCCCACACTTGGCCATTATCCGGAAAGTAGCATAAATCAAGTATATCTGTCTGATCAGTAATTGTATTATTAATAAAAGTCATAATTTTGGCATAACTGCTTGTAGCGATGCTACTGATTTTAATAACATTATCAATTATTTCAGAATCTGTCACATTAGAATGTATATTAGTTTCTGCGTTCTCAGAGACTGGTAATTCGGAATAAGTTGTAGGAAGTTTAATAAAGTATAAGTCATCAGAAGTGGTATCAAAAAACTTATAATTAGGATAAGTATTTGCTTGTGGGGTAATATAAGTAGCAGAAAAAAGGTTTCCTACAGTTAAAGTACCAGCGTTCTGTAATACCGTTATAATATTATCAATATCTAATGATTCTATTCGAAGAATACTTTTATCTATTTTTATAATATTCATCACAAGATCACATTTTTTTATTACTAATTGTGTAGCATCAGAAGTACCGCATACAGAACATCCATTGCCATCTGTACTAAAAGTTCCCCTCAAATCACAAGATTGACATTCATGAGGAAAATCTGGCTTTGCTTCATATCCTGGAATACACTGTACAGTTCCACCTTCTTTAAATTTTACATTACCATTACCATCAACATCAACACCTTCATTTTCTTCAAATACATTTGTAGTTCCCACTTCTTTATAACCAGGTATTGCAACACAATTATCAATTACGGTACTTCCAGCGGGACTTGTTGAATATTGAGGACACTTTTCTTTAATTGCACCATCAGACGAATCAAAATTTTCATAATTTGTAAAGTGTTCGGTTGTCGCGGAATCATCAGTGCTTGTACTTGCGGCAGCGAGACCTCCAGGACAATAATGCCCAATGGGACATGTTTCACACTCTCCTTTTTTAACATTAAAATAGAATCCTTCATAGCATCCATATACTTCTCCAATTAGATTATGCCCTGGTTTTAATTCTATTTCATTCTCCGGATCTCTATCTATATTTAAAAGATTTGTTTTATACATTTTTGCAGGTTTACAATCAGCTAGTTGGGTTTTACCTGTTGTTTCTATCCCTGCTTCTACTGGATTACCAGCGTCATCGTATGTTGTCGATGAGAAATTAGGACAATCTAAACAATTATTACTTTTAATACTTGCTTTATTAGCAGAATATGTGTTTTGTGGACATTTCCTACAAGAATCGATATCAGTAGAATTATGATCCGGATTATATGTACCTGCTGGACATGCTTGAGCATTTATGTGTGATGCATCAGTAACATTATAATAGTAACCAGGATCAGCTACACAATCAGATTTTTGTGTTTTTTGTCCTACTCCACCAGTATTAGTATTTAAAGGACAACCAACCGCTGATTCATTATCACCAACACAATAAGTGTCTTCTGGACATGCAGTTGCTACAGTATTTTCATCAGTATCGTGAGATCCATGTGGGTAAAACCAACCGGCTACTGCGCGACAGTGACTATAACTACTAGAACCTTCGGGTGAAGTTGTGTGTGTAGGGCAGCTGGGCAAACTTTCTTTAGGACCTGTTGTATCTTTAGGGCAATACTTTCCAGGAGGACATATAGTTGCTTTGCTTCCAGTGGTGGAATCAAAATAATATCCAGCATTTGAAATACAGTTTGCAATAGATGTAGATCCAACAACACCATCTGTAGATGTATGTGTAGGACATCCTTCGCACTTACTTTGTGCTGCTATACCAGTAGTAGGATTATATGTATCTGTAGGACATTCTATTTTTGGATGAGTTGATGCAGTTGGTGTTATTTCTGGGTTGCCGTTACAATAATGCCCTTCGGGACATACCTCACAACTATTACTAGTTTCATTAAAATAATAACCAACTGGACATTTTTCTAATTCACAGAAATTCGTTGTAACGCCACCAATATTCGTATAATTAGCATCACATACTTTAATAACACAAGCTGTAGAGTCTGATGCAGTTGGTGAATTGGTTTCAACCCTCAGTAACCCAGTCTGTTCAGCAACAGTGTATGACGTGACAGAAGGACAAGAACTACATAAATAATCCCGATCTGTATTATCCATAGTATTATTAATTAAAATTTGTTCTTCATTAAAACCAGTTAAACATGCTGAATTATCAAATGGATTTTCTCCAATTGGTGCAGTATATCCATAACCAGTTTTTAGTTTATAACCATAATTACCTCCATCAGCAGTTGTTAACATTTCAAATCCGGGGGAGGTTGGCATTTCTGATACACTTATGCCACCTAAACCAGCAGGAGCAGAGACAGATTGATTGTTTACACCAACATAATAATTTCCCTCTGCCTTTTGACAAGATGTGGCAGAAGTGTCAGTTTTGTAAGTGCCTATAGGACACGCTTCACAACTTCCTATTAATCCTGTTAAAGTGTGAGTACCTTGACCGCATAGTGAAGGGTATGGTAATATTCTATATACATATGATTGTATTTTATATTGTGTACCATCATAATATTCTAATTCATATATATAACTTAAATTTAGATCATCTGATATCACAGTAGTTAACCTATCATTTTTATATGACTTAATAATATCAAGCAATTCATTTTTTTCATCACCTGTAAATTTTAAGTTATTACTTATAATTTTATTTTTAATAATATTAGAAGCATCTTTATTACTTATATATCCTTCATTTAATAAATCAATTGTATTACCATTTATAGATACTCCTGCCTCTTGTGTTACATTTTTTGCATTTAATATTTGATTTGCATTTTTTTCACCAGAAGCATGTTCATATAAATATAATGGAACATCATTATCTTTCAAGAGAGCAATATCCTGTGCAAAATAAGAATCAATATTAGCAGGTATATAATTATTTTTAAAACTAAAAACAATATCATTAGGAACTCCACTATCTTGTGTGATACTATTAATATTATAGTTTAGATTATCTGCAGCAGTAATGTAAATAGCTGGGGTAAAATTATCGTTATTTTTTAATTTTATATCATCAACAGAAGGACTTATGTGGTCTCTTAGAGTACCATCAAAACAATACTTATCTGTTTCCGCACCAGTATATTGACATACTTGACATTCTCCTTCGCTTGTTAATTTCATTCCCGGCCAACATGCATCTATAGTGTAAATAGGGGCGGTTAAAGGGTCATCATCAATATTTGCAGGTTTAATTAAAGGAATTGCTGGAGTTGCTTTACAATCAACTGAACCACCCGCACATGTATAACCAGTTGGACAAGGGATACATGCTTTATCATTTTCATCGAGACATTCAGTACATTCATTACGATTTGGATTAAGTATATCACAATCACCTAAATAATATCCCGATGCACATTGTATAGAACCAGTTGAATCATCATATCCTGCTAATGTCGTGACTACACCATCGGAAGTATCTAAAGTATAACCAAAATTTGGAATACATTGTGCTAATTCTGTACTACCTTCTACCCCTTTAGTAGTAGTATTATTTGGTGGACAATTATCGCATATAATCTCTCTTTCAGTTTCTAGGTTATTTATAACAGATTGCGTATTTTTATAAGTATTTTCAGAACAATTTGTAATAGTATTACTAACATCATTATATTTTTTACCTGCTGGAACGCTAAAACCAATATGTGCTAGTCGTTCACTATCAAAAATAGGAACTCCACCTGTTGGAATTGTTTTACATGCAGTTTGTCCAGTTACATTTTGATATTTATCACTATCACATGCTGTTCTAGTTTGAAGATTTTCACATTTATATCCAATTGGACATGGTTGACATTTATTATCTGCCTTTCCAGGAGTACCTTGATTATAATAATGACCTGCTGTATTACATTTGTACACACAACCTGCATAGTCTCCGCCTGATTGAGCACCCAATATAGATTCACTTATATCAATTGTTGCTATATTGGCAAGAGTAAAATCTTTTAAACATGTTGTTTGTATTCTTGATTCAAAATTTTCATAATTTGTAAATTCTTCGCTTGACACATCTTCGGTGGTTGATGCATCAGATAAAGAACTACTATCAGCACCGCTGGTACTTGTGTAAATATCTCTATAATATCCTGAATCATAAAATTTACAAATATTCCTATTAGTGCCTCTTGATGAACCACTTGCTTCGATTGCAGTACCATTATCGATATAAGTATTATCAGGGCATAAATATTGTTCATTAGTTATATTTAAGTACATATCAAATATTAAATAAGAATCATCCCATATATCTGCTGTAGAATATCTATCACTTATATCTTGTTGCATTTTATGTGTAAGTAAATAGTAACTATCATTTTCTGTTTGTAAAATTAATTTATTAGGTAAAGTATCGACAGTTGTACTATTACTAATATAAATAGACTCCATAAATTTAATTAAAAAATTACTGTCAGTTGGAGTAGCATTTTCAAATATTATAATATTTGTTGATATATCCTTATAATATTTATTATCCGTAATAGTTGTTTTTTTAGGTAAATTTAAAATTTTATCTTTACTCCAAGATTCATTTCTAAAAATTATATCTATATTATTGGTAATTGCTTCTGGTATTTGTAGTAGTTCGTAGTCAAATATAATTGATTTTATATTTTCCACCCAATCTACTTTATTTATTTGCCCAAATACTATTTTATTTGTATCAGCTTTTGTTTGCACACAAGCATGAGCATCACATACTACATAATAACCAGGCTCTGGATTCTCGCATACATTTGATTCAAAATTTGGTAATTGGTAAGGATTGCATAAAGTACAGTCACCCAATTCAGCATCATAAATAGTATTTGCATCTCTTTCATGACACGGAATACAATTAAGTCCATCAGGACCAGCAACTTTATTATCTTCACATGGGTCACATGCACTTAAATTAGGTACAAATTTTTCATTTGGAAAACAAGTCATGCATGTTTTTTCACATTTAAGATCAACTTGATCTCCTAACAAGTATTCATAACCGCCCATGTCATCGTCGTAAACCCTTAATTTTCTAGTTAGATCTTCTTGAGATTCTGTTGGATTCTCTGGCGGTTGAAATAATATTGGTTTTCCACTTGTAGCATCCCTTTGAACAACACCAGTATATCCATAAAATTGATTTTTTATTATAGTTCTACCATTCTCATCAGTCACTTCTGTAGTAGTTGGACAATCAGCATCATTTAATTCTCCCTCTTCTGTTGATAATTGTTGATCACTACATGTTCCTATTGATAGTCTACATCCATCTTGTTGATAGTTATAATATCTATATTGTCTAATAGCACTTCTATCTGCTGCAAATGTAGGTATTGCAGGACAATCAGTACATGATGCACTTCCTTCTTCTGAAGTAGTTTCATATTCACATAGATTACAAGCATTTTCATCAGTTTGTCCAGATAAAGAATTATAAGTATTTGCAGGACAAGCATTTTGTATAGTAGAACCGAGACCACCTGGACAATAATGACCGGGTAAACAAGATTGTCCTTCACTATGTATTGCATTATTATAAAAAAATCCAGGATCAGCATAACATTGTGATATATCGGTGGATCCAGCAACAGAAGTTGTATTATTAGGACATGGTGTTTCACTAGTTGCACCACTAGCACAATATGTTCTTGCACCGCATTGTTGTGCATCAGTTGGTATAGACATAGTTTCATCATCTGCAAATGATTGTGGATCAAAATAATGACCCTCATTTGCAATACATTGTGAAACAGATGTACTTCCTTGAACTGATGTAGTTTCATTTGGACACGCAACACATTGGTCGCCTCTTTTAAAATAGTTTTCGTCACAAACGAAATCTATACCATTTTGATTTTTAGTTGAATTATCAGGTAATGGTGTACATACTCTATTAGTAGAGAATGTACAATCAACAGTTTCATAATGATCAGCATCACATTCTGGAATACATTGTTCACATTCTGATATAGTTTTTGCACCTGTAACATCAATAAAATAACCTTCTTGACATTGTTCTGGTACAGGTGGATTTGTTGATTCTAATTCGTCATAGTCATAGTCATAATAATATCCAATATTAGCATGACATTTACTGTCAGAAACATTTAAAGTAGTATTAGTTACGCAACTACCACATACTTTTTCACAAGTATATCTACCATTTTCTATTTTATAAGTTATATATGAACCTTCCCCGCAATCTGGATTTTGTGCACATTCAGGATCTGGTGTTCCGTCAGCTCTTACCGGACAACAATCAATAATTTGTGGGGAAGATTGAATATCATCTCTACACACACTATAATCTACTTGTTTTCCCATATTAAAATCTGGATCTTGATTATAACATTCCTCTAAATAATTATATTTGTTTGTACATAAATTATCATCATATTGACTTATTTCACTAATACTATTAATATATTCATTTTCATAAGCACATTGTTTATCTCCACCACATATAGTTTCACTATTTTGCAATACATAATCATTTGGTTGATTACAATCTTCTTGTTGTAAATTTACAATATAATAACGACCTGGAACAGATGAACTAACATATGTATTATTATCAATATTATCAAATATTGATAATAATTCATCATCTGTTAAATTTGTTGATAAGTCATCATCTGTTAAAGTTATTATGCTAGTAACTGTAATAAATTTACTATCAAGTAATTGAGTTAAATTTGCATTAACTAATTCTAATCCAATAGTTGGATAGTCAGTTGTAATCCGCCATTCATAATGTTCATCTGTTTTTGTTTTTTTTCCAACATAATAATCTTTTTGTCTATTAAATATATATGATTTAAGAGAATCTTTTTTAGATTGTAATTTAGTATCATATTGTGTATCTGATATAAAATCATCTGATAAGCACATTTGAGTTGTTTCTCCGGATATACCACAAGTGTCTTTATTATTATATTCTGATAAAAATTTACAATCAGTTTGGAGACCATCATATTTATTTACTTTGGGTAAATAAATATTATATTTTTTATTTACTTCAGCATTACTTCTAATATTTTGATTTATATTATCATATTCTTTTGTTTTTGTATAAGTATCTAAATTTATCATTGTTTTAGAATTTTCAATACATCTATTTAAATTTTCAATATTTGTATTATATTGAGTTAATTCATCGGTTACATTATTAAAATCAATATCATTTAATCTATACTTATCTAAATCATGTCTATTTTGAATATTTTCGTTTAAAAAAATAGTATTTGATGTATTTTCAGCATTTAATTTTATAGTTTCGCACTCAGTTTTTGTAATATAATCATCCGATAATATTACATTATTATAAAACCCTTCACCATATCCAATTTGACCATAGGTACCATTTATATTAATATCTATTTTTTTTTGACCATCATTTAAATGTTCATAGAAATCAACACCACTTTTACTAGACCAATTATAAGTTAAATGACTATCAAAATATATATCTTCTCTATTATCACGATGATCATAAAGTGGTGCAGATAAAATTACTTTAGTACTATGTTCATCATCATGTATTATATTAAAATAATCTTGTACTTGTAATATGTTTTCTATTTTCCTTTTTTTAGATATTGTTTCTGATTCGAATAAAGTTCTTATAATTTCAACATCACTATCGAGTAATTGTATTAAATGATTACTTGATGGAAATTCAGGTATATAATTAGAAAGTATCTTAGCAATTTCATCATAATTGTTGGTTATAATTTCATTTCTAACATCATATGTACCAGTTGCTTGGTTTTCTCCTTTACCGGTACTAATATTCCCCCTATTATAACGCCAAGAGCGATCATTAAATAATGCATCATCAATAGTAATCCAATATTGTATATCATTATTAAATAAATTTAGAAAATCATTTGTAGAAAAATATTGCGAATATTCATCTTCTAAGATATTATTAATTCTACTTTTTATATTTTCGTATCTATCTGCTTCATATTTTCCCATCATTTCATTTAATTCTTCATTTATAATTTTATCATTTGAAATTAAATTAATAATATCAAATAATTCATTTTTATTATTAAATTTCAAAGTACTAGTTTTACACCAACTTGGTGCATCATTATGAAATAAATAAGGAATTGTATCTTTTCTTTTAATGTAATCATTATTTGTATTATCAACCATACAATTTTCATTTTCAGATAATAAATTTTGAATAACAATACACACATCGTTGTCAAAATCAGTACATCCAATAATTGGTATATATATATCACCACTATCAGTCATTACAAAGTCATCAATTGTTAAATCAAAAAAAACATTTTTAAAATTATCAATTTTTTGCACTGAATCCGTTAAATCAATAATATCATTTCTAGCATTGAAAATAGATTTGAGGTTTTGAATAATAGGATAATTATAAACTTCACAATAACTATTATCTGATAATTTAATATATGAATTAGGATATATTATCAAATTGCCTGTATCATCATTTGGAAATAAATTATTATCAATTAATGCTTTTTTATTTAATATTGTATAATTTTGAGTGTCTTTACCACTTATTAAAGCATCATTCAAATAATTATATGATTCAGCTGATATTGTGCTGGATTTTACTATTTCAATATATTTAGTATCATCTGGTTTAGTATTACCAACATGTTTCCATTTTAAACCAAATGCTGAATATCTTTTAAATTTATTGATAACATCAATTATATCATCACTACCTATAAATTGATAATTTGCATCTCCATCTATAATTTTTTTCCATTTTGCACCAATTCTAATTCCACAACTTGCGTTCTGTATTTGTATTTCTGTTTCCATATTGTCAATTAAATCATTCATCTCATCTCTTTTTTGTTCATATAGTTCTTGAGATTGTTCTCCTGCTGTTTCTAAAGCATTTTCTGCAACATCAGCACTATTTAAAAAGATAAAGTTGTTTGTAATATCTAACGGATTTAATTCATTTGTAATTTTTTGATTACATTTGGTAATACAATTAGTTAATTCAACAGTATTAGATGCTGATATATTATCATTACAAATTTTATTACACATATTTACAGAAATATCTTGAATGTTATTGCAACTCATTTTATATATAGATAATTCTATATTAGTATAACATTATTTATAAATAAAATTATCAATAACACAAATAATTTTGTTTTTAATATAATATTTATTACATATTTTATTAGAATAAATAGTATAATCATGTATATAAAATAAGAATTCTATTTTTGAATTAATAGTTAATTTTTTTAATATATTAAAAATATATAATTTAATTAAATTATCATCATATTTATCAATTAAATTAGATAATTCATTAATTTCATCAATATAAATATTATCTTTTTGATGAATAATTAAAGAAGTATATATATCTTTTAATTTTTTAGTTTTTAAAAGATTATTCATTATATAATAATGAATTTTAATTTCTAAACAAAAGTCTTTATCTTTTTTAAAAAGTATTTTACTATAAATATAATCAATTATATCATCTGGTAAATTATCATATATCATTATATAGTATAAAATATATAATATAAAAATCATTATTTTTTTTTTTTTATAAAACTTGTTTTATCAATATTATCTAATACATAATTAATAAATATATTACTATTAGAATAACCTAAATTACATAAATAAAATTTATTATTATATAAAAATTTTATTTTTTCTCTAAACATTATTTTACCATGAATATTATTATTATCAATCATATTTTCATATGTTTTCCAAATTGTAATTTTTTTATTTTTATTTTTTAATTGTGGATATATAAATTGTAAGTTATTTAGTAATAATTCTTTCGTATTATATTCATAATTATTAATAATTGTAGAATTATCTAACTTAATTAAAATATCAATCAATTCTTTTAAATTATACATATTAATATTTAAAACCGAATTTAAATTCCTAATTTGATTTTGATTCCATATATTTAATTCAATTAAATTTTTTTTTGAAATTGTTGATATAATATAGTTATATTTATAATTAATATTGTCATTTATTATGAAATTATTATAATTATTATAATTTACTTTATTTATTTTGTAATTATAGAAAAAAGTTATATTTTTATTTTTTTTTAATTCTAACAATATTTTATTTATTAATTCATTTATATGTATTTCTTTTACATAATAATACTTTATTTTTTTATTTAAATCAAAATTAATAATACTCATAAAATCATTACCATTTATATAATTCAATATATTATTATTATTAGCTATATTATTAATATAATCAAAATCATTATTTGATAAAAAATTTTTACATAATTCTATAAATGAATATGAATTTGATATGTTATTTGGAATTAATTTACTTTTTTCAATAACATTATTAATGATATTATATAATTTTTCATTATATTCTAAATCAATTTTATCATATTTAATATCAAATTTTTTTAATAGATTAATATATGATTTATGATTATCATTTAATAAACTATATACATAATTGTCATTTGTAACTATATATTCAATTTTTTTTTTTTTTTCATAAATATGAATTTCTATATTTGTATCATTGTATTTAAGTGCATTATATAAACTTATTAAATTATTTCCTATAATGCATATTTTTTTCATATAATTTCTATTAATATATTAAGTATGAAATATATTAATATATTACTAATTATATTAATAATTGGAATAATTTCTTATATGATATTTAATAAAAAAAAAGAAAATTTTTCTCAATTGGTTGATAATACTTTCAATATATTAGATATAAAAAACGAATTACATAATTTAAAATGTAATAATAATGATTGTGATATTAAGATTATTGATATTAATTATTCTGTAATTAATAATAATAAATCAATATATTATATTACAAATAACAATGACATATTTATACTACAAACATCAGGTGGTTTATCAAAAAGTAGGATAAAAGAATATATTGATATTACTGCAATTAGTTATACAAATGATTATAATTATGGTTTTATAGCAACTAAATCAAAAATATCAGGGAATACATCTATATATTATACTAACAATAAATCAAATAATTGGAACCAGTTAAATTTTGATGAAAATTATGATACAACAAATGAATTAATAAATAAATATTCAGAATATTGTGAAATAGATAAAGAAAATATAGATAAATTAACTTTAAATAAATATACAATTGATAATATTGTAATAGAAACAACATTATCAAATGGAAAAGAAATTCCAAATAAAATAATATTTACAACTTTTGGTAAAGATAATATATTAAGATTGGATAATAAAATATATCGTTCTGAAACTACAATACAATCTATTTTATTATCTAATGAAAATGACGATTTTAATGTTAATATAGATAAAGAATTTGTTTTTAAATCAAATTTATTAAAATATTATTTATTTGAAAATAGTAATGAAAATTTTGTAAAACATAGAAAAATAAATAAAATTATTAATGATAAAAATAATGAAAATTATATAGTTTTTATTAAAAATTATACTGAATTACAATTAGAAAATTATGAAATTATTGCATTTAATAAAATAGGGAATGAATTTTATTATGATTTAACACAAATTAATAATACATATATAATTGATTTAAAATATTATACTAATTTATTAAATAATAAGTCTTTCTTAATTGGAATATTAAAAAATAAAAAAAATGTAATTATAATTGATTTAAATAATACAAATACTATTAGTAATAATACATTATTAAATACTTATTCATTACAACCAAAAAAAGTAATAGTTGAAAAGAATTTAATAAATAGTTATAAAATTAATATAACACATTCTGTAAATGAAATATATAATTACGATAGCGATGAAACAATAAAATTATTCGATATAGATTATAATTATATTTTACTTAATGAGGAAGATAAAGCAACCTATTATGATTTATATGTTGTTAGTACAGATAATGTAATTAATATAATAACATTTGATAATAATTTAAATATGTATGATAAAGAAATTAAAAAATTAGAGTATCCTAAAGAACATATAAAATATATTAATTATATTGGTATACATAAAAAACAAAACTCTTCTCATGAAAATTCAATAATTATATCAAATAATAAATCTATATTTATTTTTAGAGAAAATAAATGGAATAAAATTGATAATTTTAATTCAGAATATAGTAAATTAAATAAAACTAAATTTATTAGTAATATAAATGATAGTAATAAATTAATATTTAATGGAGATAATACAACCGATAGAAAAATTTATAAAATTAATTTTGATGAAGATAAATATGTAGATCTTCTAATTGTTGGTGGTGGAGGTGGAGGAGGTTATGGAGGAGGTGGGGGAGGTGCTGGTGATGCAAAATATTTTAATAATATTAAATTTACAAAAGGTACATATGATATAACAGTTGGTTCGGGAGGTATTTCTGGTATAATTGAAAGTAATAGTAATGGCAAACAAGGTTTTAATTCATCTATAGAAAAAACTAATGATACTAAATTCGATAGAATAATAGTTGCTGGCGGAGGTGGTGGTGGAGGATTTAATACAACACATTCAAATACTCCTATATTTGGTATAATAGGAGATGCAAAATTTTCAAGTGGGGGAGGGGGTGGTGCAGGTAAAAAGAATGCAATTGGAGGATTAGGTAATGCTATTAGTGGTAATGGTGGTTCTTCATTCTTTTTAAATAACAATTTATATGGAGGTGGTGGTGGTGGTTCTGGATTTAATTTAGAAAGATACAATATATATGATAATATAGAGCAAATATATGAGGGGTTAACTCCAACAAGTAAAAACATTGGATACGGAGGAGTTGGTAGTAAAATATATGAAATATATGAATATGATAACAATTATATAGTTAGTATTGGAGGTAATGGTGGATATTATGGAGAATTAAATGATGAAAATGAGGAAGATTTTACAAAT
>CERI01117585.1_pt1 | contig 13344 bp, 12 predicted proteins | sample 350261 | NCBI WGS metagenome assembly CERI01 (sample SAMEA2620979, study PRJEB7988) | marine metagenome | isolation source: saline water (ENVO:00002010), including
GGGGGGGGGGCAGTCCGTTTCAGAGCCTATTGAATTGGACGTTTCGGTTACAGTTCCGGTAATTGTTATGAACCAACCGGTGGCTCCGGGTTCGCTTATTCAGGCTGACGCAGTGCGCGTCACCCGAGTTTCGGTAAATAGCGCCCCTGCGAATGCCGTTCGGGGTATTGCTGGCATTGTGGGCAGGAAGGCGCGCAGCCGATTGTTTGCGGGTCGTATGGTAACTCAGCCGATGCTTTATGACGCAAATAGTGTTGTGGCGGGTCAGCCCGTACGCATTATGGTGGAGTCTGGCAGTATTCAGATTGCAACGGAAGGGGTGGTTCGAACGGGCGCCGGTATTGGTGAGTCCGTGAGTGTTGAATTGGATAATGGTACTATGCTGGAGGCTGAGGTTCGTGATGATCAAACCGTTGTTGTTTGGAATTAGCTTGGCAAGCGCTATTTTTGCTAGCTCGTTGTATGATTTGTCCAATCATGGCGGTAGTATTTATGCGGGTCGTCGTGATTTTCGTATTGGGGATGTTGTTACTATTTTTATTTCAGAAGCAACATCGGCTGTGCAAGAAGCGGGCACCCAAACATCGGGGCGATCTATTGTCGATGCTCAATTTGATAGTGTGTGGGATCAATTGGCTATGAATAATGGTAATGATGAGCGGCTTCAGCAGCGACGCGAATACGGAATTGGTGGCGGTAGTCAATACGATGGCGTAGGGCAAACGACACGTAAAAGTAGTGTTAAAGCCGTTATGTCCGGTGTGGTGACACGTATTTTTGATAATGGGAATTTGTATATTGTGGGTGAGCATAAAGTTAAAGTCAATGAAGAAACTGAAATGATACAAATTTCTGGTATTTTGAGGCCAAGCTATATTAATGAACAAAACGCTGTGTTTTCTTATCAAATTGCTGATTTGCAGATTACACTGCAGGGCGATGGGGTTGTGGCGGACAAGCAAACACCGGGGCTATTTTCAAGGATTACATCATGGCTATTTTAAATCGATGCGTTGCTACAGTGGTGGTATTGGTAATTGCGGCGAGTGTTTTGCATGCGGCTCCAATGGTTCGTGTTAAAGATATTGGTAAAATTTTACAAGATCGAGACAATCAAATTTATGGGTTTGGTTTGGTAGTTGGCTTGCGCAACACGGGGGACTCTCACCGGTCTATTTTTACAAATAAAGCGTTAACCAATGTGATTGCCCGCTCAGGAATCGCGCCTGAAACCAATGATTTTTTTCGATCTCGAAATGTTGCGGCTGTTATGGTAACGGCCCAATTGCCATTGTATAGTAAAAAAGGACAGACAATACCTGTGACGGTTTCGTCAATTGGAGATTCTATTTCATTATCGGGAGGAACATTGCTAATGGCTGAACTGAAAGGAGCCGATAATAAAACTTATGTAGTAGCCCAGGGTTCTGTTGTGGTGCATGGTGATGTATCTCGCAAAGCTCAAGCAACAATATTACAAGACACAACAACCGTTGGTTTAATTCCAAATGGCGGTATTGTTGAGGCTGAGGTGCCAAGAACGGTTCAAGATCAACGCTTTATCACGGTGGTGTTAAATCAATCCAATTATATTACGGCATCGCGTGTGGCCAAGGCTATGAATGATACTGGATTCTTTGGGGCAATGGCGGTTGATTCGGCGACTATTAAAATCCCATTTCTAGACTACAATGAAGGGAGTTTGGTGGATTTAATGGCGCAGCTTGAAATGGTAGAGGTCGAGCCTGATGGCCTAGCGCGTGTTGTAATTAATGCCCGCACGGGTACTATTGTAATTGGTGAAAAAGTTCGGTTATTGCCAGTTGCCTTAACGCATGGCAATGTGTCTATTCAAATTAAGAGCAACCAAGCATTTGTTCAAAATAAACGGAACCCTGTTGTGGTTTTAGAGCCGCGATCAACACTGGATAGTTTAGTATCAGCATTGAATAAGTTAGGTACCCGACCAAAAGACTTAATTGCTATTATTCAGTCTTTAAAAGCATCGGGCGCCTTGATTGCGCATGTGGAGGTAATTTAAATGGATGTTTCAATTATTACGAATAGCTTAAATATGATTACCGAAATGAACACGAAAAAACCCACCACATATAGGGGCCATTTAGATTCATTTCAAACGTTGTTTTTGAAAGAGATGTTTACTGAGCAGGTGGTTGAGTCATCCTTTGATGTTTATCAAACAGACTCGGTAATTGCGTATGATAATACTGTAGCCAAGCAGCTGATGAGTCAATTATTAACAAATCAATTGGTCAAGCAAGATGCCTTAAATATTCGACAAATAATGGGGCGATATATAGGGGATGATTTAGCACAGGAGAATTCTAATGAAACTGTTTGATCCAGCAATGGTAGCCTTGCAAAATGCGATTAAGCGCTCAACGGCTACGCAGGCGAGATTAGCCCGTGACATTGCTAATTCATCAACACCTGGATATACAAGCAGTTTTTCAGGAGTGTTGGAAGAAGTAGAAAACAAGCAGAAAAAGCGTCGGGGGCTGGAATCTAGAAAAGCAACATTAGAAAGCAATATGTCACGCCTGTCTCAGTTGAATTTATATCATTCAGCCTGCTCAAAGTTGTTAACAACCAAGCTAAGTATTTTAAAGACAGTTGCCGCAATGGGTAAAAAATGAAAGGGGTAATTCTTGTATTGGTAATTAGTTTGCTTGGTCATGCACAGCTGGGTTCTGAAGATGCCCTCGCTATTAGTGCTCAAGGCGTTTTAATTCAAAAATACCGGCTAGAGCTTATTGCAAAAAATGTTGCCAATGCGTTTACCTTGCGAACAGAAAATGGGCTGCCTTACGCCAAGCAGTACCCCCTCATTCGATCGCAAGGGAATGATGTTTGGGTTGATGGCGTTGCTGAAAGTCAGCAACCATTTGGAAAAGCCTTTGATCCATCGCATCCATTTGCAGATAAGTATGGATTTGTTTATATACCTAATGTTAATATTTCAGAAGAGATGATCGATTTATCTTACACAAATGTTTTGTACGAAGCAAATACAACCGTATTTAAGTCCGCTAGAAGTACCTTTCAGTCAACATTGGAGATTTTAAAATGATACCAGCACTTTCGCCAGGCACTGCCCCCCTCCCAATAATACCCTTGCTAAACCCTACCAAAGAAGACCCTTCTTTTTCCGGGGTATATGCCGCTGTTTTACAAGATTCAACTGAAAAAATCCAACGAAAAAAAGTTGAGTTTGATCAAAAGTCTGCGCAGGTAAATGCAATTAAACAAGATAAAATAGAACAAGAACAGGTCGTAGACAGCACACCCTTTGCTATGCTTTTTGCAGGCATCGTACGGTCCTTGGAAGACGTGAGCAAAATGGAACATAAGACTAACGATTTAATCCAACGGTATGTGGATCGAAAAGCATCGGTTGAAGAAGTTACCATGGCAACCGCACAATTAAATGTATCCATGACATTATTAAGCACTGTTATGAGTTCGTTTAGCCAAAGTTTTAAAGAAATTCAAAATATGCAGGTATAGTTAAATAATGCCCGAGTTGTCAGATATGGAATCAAATGTAAACACACAACGGCGCTCCATGCGTTTATTAGCTATTGTTATTGGGGTTTTAATCATTGGTGTTGGGCTTTTGTTTTTCTTTCAAACACGTCCAGAGAAAAGTACAGTCGGCTCCCCAGATGATTCGGTTGTTGTTAGTAAAACTACACGAGATAAAGGTAAAATAAAGTACAAGCGTTTGCATAGTCAAATGCAAAACGCTGTAACGTCGCAAGCCATTAAAGAACTTAGTTTGCATGGTATTGCATTTGATGTGGAGCGATCGGGTCGGTTTTTTAACTTGAGTGTCGATCGTCGATATTATGAATCTGCTAAAAACTTGCTAGCCTTAAAAGGGATTCCCTCCCGTGGCGCAACAGGGTTTGAATTATTGGACGAAGACCAAGGGTTTGGGGTAACTGAATACGATAAGCGTATTCGATATAATCGGGCGCTGGCGGGTGAGCTTAGTAAAATGATTGAACAGTTTTACGATGTTCAAAACAGCCAGGTTCGAATTGTCGTGCCAGAAAAAGCGGGTTGGCAAAAAAAACAGCCACCAGTCACGGCTTCTGTATTAGTTCGGGGAGTTGATGGGCGTAAAGTATCGGATAAAACAGTGTTTAGTATTATGAAGTTAGTTCAAAATTCAATTGAGAATTTGGGGTTTGGTAATATTTCGGTTGTTGATACATATTCCAATGTTTTGTCTATGGGCATTGAGGATCGAATTAAGAATGGTGACATGGCTAAATTAGATGTGCCAAAGGCGCAGTTACCTAAGAAAGAAACCCTGCCAATTGTGTCTGTTAAACCAAAAGTACCAGTAGACTCCTTGGCCAACCAACAAGCGTCTGATCAGATTGACTCTCAATCTTGGCTGGATGCCAGACAGGCATTAAAAGTAAGTATGGAACAGGTTCGTTTAGAAAAAATGAATAAAATGCTTCGAGGTGTTTTGCCAGATAATACGTATCAGTCTACATTAGCCATTGAATTTGAAAAAATAAAGAACAAAAAATATAGTTCAGTGAATATCAAACGCATGAGTATTAGTATTGTTGTGGATTCGGATCAAATACCAGTTTTAGAACCTATTTTAAAAAAGAAAGTATTTAGTGTTGTTGCAGGGTCTGTTGCGTATATTCAGGGTCGAGATACTATTAAATTAAATCTAGCGTCATTAGGACTAACAGATAGTGTTGATTTAGTAGCATCTGTAGATGTGGATACAGATTCATCCATTCGCATTGCTTGGACACAAAAGTATGGCCGATGGGCGATTGGTGGCTTAATTGGTTTTTTCAGCATGGTTTTTGGCCTATATTGGCGAAAAAAACGAGCAAAAAACGTACCCCCTATTCCCGAGCATTCAGACAATACTGAGGACCCTATTGTATCAAAGTTAAAAACATTAGCCCAACAAAGTCCGGAATCAATTGCAACAATTATTACGCAATGGGTGGGAAACGACACTGAGGAGGCTTCGGTATGAATGGTTTGGAAAAAGCAGTCGCGTTAATTCAAGCATTGGAAGCCCATGGGGGGAATGTTTTGGATCGATTGCCCGAATCTATTGCTCAAAAAATACACGACCGGCTTGATATAGCCGTTGAACTAACGAGTGATTTGTATGATGAAGTTGAAAAAGAAGTGTATGTTTTAGAAACAAAAGAATCAGCACAATTAGTAGCCGAAGATCAGCGAGTTCAACGAATTATTACTGAATTGGAAGGGGAGTCGGTTCCTGTAATTGCTTTTGTGTTGCGGCAACTAGATACCGATAGTTCAGACTCTGTTATTGCGGGATTTCCAAGTGCTCAACGACTAGCAATACGAGACTGTAAATTCCAAGACAATCCCATTCAAACGATAGTAGCCTCTGTTATTTTAGATACTATAAAATTAGACTAATGGTAGTACTTAAAGAGATAAAACGTTATTTTAAGGAGCGCCAATTAAAACCATATTACGGAACAGTTAAGCAAATCAATGCTTTGGAGTCTGGTATGCAAGCATTATCGGATGATGCTTTGCGGGAAAAAACAGATGAATTCAAAGCCTTAATTGCATCAGGAAAGACAATTGACTCGTTGCTAGTTGAGGCTTTCGCCGTTGTGCGTGAAGCGGCGTATCGTGTGCTGGGCATGCGCCATTTTGATGTACAGCTAATGGGAGGGATCGTTCTACATTCCGGTAGTATTGCGGAGATGAAAACAGGTGAAGGTAAAACATTAGTCGCAACATTGCCGGCTTATTTAAACGCACTTAGTGGTCAGGGTGTTTATGTGGTGACGGTCAATGATTATTTAGCAAAACGAGATTGTGAATGGATGGGCGCTGTATTTGAGTTCTTGGGTTTATCAGTTGGACTGATTCAGTCAGATATGTCGCCGGATTCTCGTTTAAAAGCCTATGCCTGTGATGTTACTTACGGGACAAATAACGAATATGGATTTGATTACCTGCGCGACCATTTAGCGACGCATCGAGAGGAATGCTGTCAAACACGGCGGCACTTTGCCATTATTGATGAAGTCGATAGTGTGTTAATTGACGAAGCGCGAACCCCATTAATTATTTCAGGGCCGATTAATGATTCGACTTCAAAGTATGGTAAAGTCGTAAAAGCATGTCGAAGTTTGTTGAATGAGACGCACTTTACCTGCGATTTAAAGCATAAAAATATAGTGTTAACGGAAGCCGGCAACGAAGCCTTAGAGAAACAATTAAAGCTAGACAGTATTTTCTCTGTTGAAAGCATGGGGTATGCGCATATGGCTGTTCAATGTCTCCGAGCCTTGCATTTATTTAAAAAAGATGTGGATTATGTGGTAAAGGATGGGCAGGTTATTATTGTGGATGAATTTACCGGCCGTCTTATGGATGGTCGACGGTATTCCGATGGTCTACATCAATCTATTGAAGCCTGCGAGAAATTAAAAATTCAAAAAGAAAGTCAAACATTGGCGAGCATTACATTTCAAAATTATTTTCGGATGTTTCCAAAGTTGTGTGGGATGACAGGCACTGCCATTACAGAATCGGAAGAGTTCCGTTCAATTTATGGGCTTAATGTTGTTGAAATTCCAGCGAATCGACCCTTGAAACGAGAAGATCGAGCGGATTTGGTATATAAAACACAAACGGGGAAGTATGCCGCGATTGTTGATCGCGTGCATACCTTGAATTTGGAAGGCCGGCCAGTACTAGTGGGAACAATATCAATTGAATCCTCTGAGTTTCTAAGCCAAAAATTCAAAGAAAAAGGAATTCCTCACACGGTTCTAAATGCAAAGCATCACAGTCGGGAGGCCGATATTGTCGCAAAAGCTGGTGAAGAAAATGCGGTGACAATTGCGACCAACATGGCGGGTCGAGGGACAGATATTAAGTTGACAGATGGAGTGGTTGATGTGGGGGGGTTGGCGATTATTGGTACGGAACGCCACGAGTCTCGACGGATTGACAATCAATTACGTGGCCGTGCCGGACGACAAGGCGACCCCGGTTCATCCGAGTTTTATGTGTCTATGGAAGACGATTTAATGAAGCTTTTTGGCTCAGATCGCATGAAAAATATGATGGATCGCTTGGGCATGGATGACACCATGGTTATTGAGCATTCTTTGGTTAACCGATCCATTGCAAAAGCACAACAAAAAGTAGAGCAACATTACTACTCATCCCGTAAGCAAGTCTTGCAATACGATGACGTGGTCACGCAGCAGCGGCAAACAATTTATGATATTCGCGACGCTATTTTATTGCATGACAATACCTTGACCTACATGCGCAAATTTATTGATGCCTTGCTGGAACAGCCCGCATTTGATCAAACATTATTGCACGACGTTTTTACAAAACCTGGGAATCATGAATCAGTATCGGACGCTTATTATCAGCAATTGAAAACTCATTTTAGTGGGCATCCGGATGCCGTGGTTTCAGATGTTGTTCGCTACATTGTACTTCGAACAGTGGATCGAAAATGGGTGGATCAATTGCAGGCCATGGATGCACTTCGTGAAGGCATTGGATTGCGGGCTTGGGGGCAAAAAGACCCGTTAATTGAGTACAAAAAAGAAGCATTTGAATTATTTAAAGAACTGTTAATAGCGATTCGATTTGAGTCGTTATCCGTAATGATGCGGGTTATTCTAAAATTTGAAAAGGCGCCGGTATGAGTGCTGTTCATTATGAGCTGATTCAACAATTTGAGGGGAGTAAGCAGGGGCTGTATCACCTGGGAAACTATCTTTGAGATTGATGCTAAACGCGATCGTATTCAGCAATTGGATACCGAAATGGCCTTGCCGGGGTTTTGGGATGATCAGGTTAATGCGTCTGTACGCTTAAAAGAACTTAACCAAATTAAATCAGTTCTCCAAACGTATGAAAAACTGCATAAACAATCTGAAAACTTGACCGAATGGATTACTTTGGATGACTCAGACCGTGAGTTAATTGCTGAAGTTGAATCGGATATTCATTTGTTTGTACAGGCGGTTAGACAACTTGAAATTCAATCGCTATTAAATAAAAAATACGATGCTTATGATGCCATTGTGGGCATTTATTCCGGTGCCGGCGGACTGGATGCTCAGGACTGGGGCACAATGTTGTCGCGAATGTATCAGCGTTGGTTTGAAAAACAAGGGTATTCTGTTCGGGTCATAGACTCCGTCTTGGGGGACCAGTCTGGAGTAAAAACGCTGACGTTTTTAGTAAGCGGCCATTTGGCATACGGCTATCTAAAAACGGAATCGGGGGTGCACCGCTTGGTTCGCATATCACCCTTTAATGCTAAAGATAAACGGCAAACATCATTTGCCGCAGTCGATGTTGTGCCCCATTTTGATAACCGTCAGGATGATTTCAATATTCCAAGTAAAGATTTGAAAATTGATACCTATCGGGCATCGGGTGCGGGAGGTCAACATGTAAATAAAACGGACTCCGCTGTTCGAATTACACACGTCCCAACAAATATAGTTGCACAGTCTCAAGATAGTCGGTCTCAAACTGAAAATCGAGAAATGGCAATGGCTGTGCTTAAATCGCGATTAATTGCGCTCAAAGAAAAGCAACAGGCGGATCACATTGCGACATTAAAAGACACCTCGGATAACGCATGGGGAAACCAAATTCGATCGTATGTGCTGTATCCATATAAATTGGTAAAAGATCATCGAACAGGATTAGAAAATTCAGATGTGGATGCTGTTTTAAACGGTGATTTGGGTAACTTTATTCATGAATCTCTGTTAACCTTATATAAGCATGATCACTAGCCAGCGATTTCAAAAATACAGTCAGTTTATTACTTTAAGCATTATTGGGGCCGCCATTGTTGTTGCCGGTATGATTGTGTGGGATCGTGTGCACTACGATAGCAGTAATCGTAGTGTATCAATGGCAATGACATGGTCTGATCTAGAACAGCAGTTTCATACGATGGGCATTCAAGAAAAAGATTATAATAACCAACTAGAAATTCTGCGAGAAACCAGTGGCTTGACCAGCATTGTGCTTGAATCTGATACTGTGGATAGCTTGGCAAATCGGGGTAAGTTAACGATATTGAAGGGCTCAGATATATTAAATATGTTGCGTGTGGGAAGTGTGTATCGATATGTATTAACGAATATTATAAAAAAAAATAGTATTCAGCCTAATTATTATTATTTATTTATTGATGAAACAGCGGTGTATCGGCGGGTTAAAAATCGATTAGAATCAGAAGTTGGCGCCTTTAATGTGGTGGGGCTTGGGTATTCGGCTTTGGAGGTTCGAACCGATTTAGACACGCTAGTGTCAACTGCCCTGGGTATTGATGCGGCGCGAGTGAACCAACTCAGAGCGTTGGGATACGCCGTTGTTCCGGCACTAACTAATACGCATTGGCAATCCAGTCATACCGTTAAATTGGGTATGGAATCCCTGCGCCAATTACCCATTAATTTAATTGTATTTTCCGGCGATCACGTTTTGGGATATCCGCACCAATTGGGTTGGGTGGAGCAAGCCATTAATAATGCGCAATACACGGTGGGGGTTTCAGAATTCACGCATCAACCGGGCATGAAAGACCTGATTAATACAGTTCCCATGATTCGAATTCATGATGGCAGCAAAGAAGCCCTAAGCATGACAGCTACAGCCCGACGCTATGCAAGAGCCGTAAAAGAACGCAATGTTCGTTTTTTAATTATTCGGCCAAATAGTGTAGCCTTGGATCAAACTATTGTGCTGGATCATACGCATCAATTAATAACAACTATTCGCACCCATTTGGAAAGCCAAGGGTATACAATATCGGCAGATTTAATGGATCCATATCCGCATAAATTAGTCTTGGGTTGGGCGGTTCTGTGTATAAGCTGGGGGATTGCCGCCGTTTTAGTTTTACTGGTTCAGCGGTTTTGTGTCATTCCTGTTTGGGGATTGTGCCTTATAGCGCTCAGTATGAGTGCTGGGTACTATGCGTTTATTGTAGTTGGCGCAGATTTAGTATGGCGTCAAATTATGAGCTTACTCATTGCTATCGTGTATCCAGTATATGCCCTAACATGGTTTCCAGTCATAGCCCCTGTTCACGATTACAAAACGCGTCTAGTATTTGGGCTTGGGTTTTTAGTACGCGCGGTGCTAATGGGCTTGGGCGCGGGTCTTCTTATTCAAGCGCTTATGTATGATTCGAGATATTTGCTAAATTTGATCCCCTTTTATGGGGTTAAATTGGCCATTATTTTTCCAATTGTTCTCATTGGGTTGTATTTTTATATTCAACCGCACCGATTATCGGCTATTTCGCATGTGTTGCGTCGAGTCACGATGCTACCCGTAAATAGTATTGTTTTAGGAAGTGCTGTATTTGCGGTATGCTTTTTGGGATTTTATTTATTGCGGAGTGGTAATTATATTTCATGGGCAGTACCGGGTGTCGAGCACTGGATGCGGGGCATGCTGGAAGACTGGCTTTTTGTGCGTCCCCGAACAAAAGAATTTTTAGTGGGTTACCCCATGCTACTGGTGGCCTATGTCGGAGCGGGTCGATGGATTTCTAAAAAATGGTTGTGGTTTTTTCTAACAATTGGCAGTGTTGCCTTAATTTCAATGGTCAATTCATTTTGTCATATGCATACGCCATTTTTAGTATCGGTGTATCGCTCGGTTCTTGGGCTATGCTTGGGCAGTTTTTTGGGGTTTATTTCAGTAATGGTAATTATTGGATGGCGACGATGGATTATGCATGTGCAATAAATTATTACAATCTATTGGCATTCGGTTTAAAGATATTCGACATTTAAACGAGGCATTGACTCATGCATCGCATGGAGAATCAGTCAATAATGAACGCTTAGAGTTTTTTGGTGACGCGGTGTTAAAGCTAGTGGTATCGGAATATTTAGTACATCAGTATCCGGATTATAACGAAGGGCAACTCACCCAGTTACGGGCATGGTTAATCTCAGACTCTGCGTTGCATATTGTGGCTAAGTCAATTGCATTGGGCGATTTTTTGCGATTATCTAAAAGCGAGCGGCGGAACAAAGCCCATGAGAGACCCTCGCTATTAGCCAATGCATTTGAAGCCCTAATCGGTGCTATTTATTTGGACCAGGGTCTAAATCCCGTACAGGTATTTTTAAAAAATCGATTGGATATAGTGTTAATGCCATTAGTAAAAGAAAATCATCACGTAGATCATAAAAGCGAGCTGCAAGAGCGTATGCAAAAATCTCGGCTTGCTTTACCGCTATACACCGTAGTTCGAACGCAAGGAACCGATCATAATAAAATCTTTGTTGTTTCAGTATCAATTGTATGGCAAGACGAGCCAAATACCCAAGAAGGATCGGGACGAACTAAAAAATCAGCTGAACAATCGGCAGCAAAAGCGATGCTGCATCACCTAGATAACAATATTCAATAGTTTATTGGGTATAAAAATAATTTTTTTAGGGGTGGTATCTTGAACATAGCGTTGAATAGCGGTTGATGCAAAGCTAGCGGCTTCGACCTCAGCTTGTGAAACATCTTTTTTAAACATTGATTTGTCGCGGACTTTTCCATTAATTTGAAAGACAATGGTACACGTTGCTTGCTCAAGTTTTTGGGGGTCATGGGTTGGCCACGACTGAGTATGAATACTTTCTGTATTGCCGCGTAGGTGCCATAATTCTTCGGTAATAAGTGGGGCGAATGGGGCCAGCAATACTAATAATGTTTTAATAGCATCAGGTGTGGTGCCTCGCTTTGTTAGCGTGTTAACAAAAGTCATTAAGTGGCTAATCGCTGTATTATAATGAAACCGTTGAATATCTTGGGTAACAGCCGCAATAGTTTGGTGTTGCGCTGTTTCAATAGCGCTTGAATCAATGGCTTCAGATGCTTGGGTGACCAATCGAAAAACTCGAGATAAAAATCGAAATGACCCCTCAACGCCTTGATCAGACCACGCTAAGTCGCGTTCCGGTGGCGCAGCAAATAAAATAAATAATCGGGTGGTATCTACGCCATATCGCTCAATAATCTCACCTGGATCAACCGTGTTTCCCAGTGATTTTGACATTTTTGCTCCGTCTTTAATAACCATGCCCTGGGTTAATAAATGTTTAAAGGGCTCGGAGACAGTCGTTAAGCCTAAATCACGGCAAATGCGTGTAAAAAACCGAGCATACAGCAAGTGCAAAATCGCGTGTTCAATCCCACCAATATAGTGATCCACTGGCAACCAATGATTCGCCAAGCTTGGGTCAATGGCTTGCGTGGTATCGGTGGGGTTTAAATACCGAAAAAAGTACCATGAGGAATCCATAAACGTATCCATGGTATCGGTTTCACGTCGCGCTGCCTGTCCACAGGTTGGACATTGGGTGTTTACAAATTCCGGACAATTATCCAAGGGGTTGTTGGGCTTAGAAAAGTCAACAGATTCAGGCAGTTTGACCGGCAATTGATTGTCTGGAACCGGAACAATACCGCAGGCATCGCAATAGACCACCGGTATGGGGGTTCCCCAATACCGTTGCCGGGACATAAGCCAATCGCGTAACCGGTATTGGGTGGTAGCAGACCCAACGCCACTCGCTTCAATCCAACCAATTATAGTTTCGGTAAAGGCCTCGCTACGCATGCCGGCATACTCCGAGTGATCCAGACACATAATACCCGGCTCGGTATAGGCCTCACTGAGGGTGGCTGGGCATTCACCCGTTTTAGAAATTACAGGAATAATGGGGAGCTTGTACTGAGTGGCAAAGGCAAAGTCTCGCTCGTCATGGGCCGGAACGGCCATCACAGCACCGGATCCGTAATCCATAAGCACATAATTAGCAACCCAAATGGGAACTTGGGTGTTTGTAAATGGGCTCCGGGCATACTGACCCGTAAAGACACCGTGGGGACACTCTGAATCAGTGCTTATTGTGGCAATAGCGGCAAGAATTTCAGGGTTCTGAATGTGCTCCCGCACAAAGGGGTGATTGTTGGCAATGGCCAAATACGTAATACCATACACTGTATCGGGGCGCGTGGTGTAAATTTTAATTGGCGTGTGATCGGTTTTGAATTCGATATGAACGCCGCTGGATCGCCCAATCCAATTGGCTTGCATGGTGGTGACTTTTTTGGGCCACCCACCGCTTGGGGGCTCTAAATCAGCTAGGTCATCCAGCAATTCGTCGGCATAGTCCGTGATTTTTAAAAACCATTGGGACAATTCACGGGGTTGAATGGGGGTGGCACATCGCCAGCACGCATCCTCCACTACTTGTTCATTGGCTAACACGG
>CERI01064560.1_pt1 | contig 13326 bp, 7 predicted proteins | sample 350261 | NCBI WGS metagenome assembly CERI01 (sample SAMEA2620979, study PRJEB7988) | marine metagenome | isolation source: saline water (ENVO:00002010), including
AGATAAAGCACAAGGTACTTTGGCAGTAGGCGAAATGACAATTACAGTTAAAGACGATGGCGGTACAGCTCGTCAAGTTACTAAGATTGCAGGACGCAAAGTAACACTTGACACGGGTGTAAGTATTGCTTGGAACTTTAGTGATGCTGCTGATGACGGCGCAGTTGAAATGGAAGAAGCTGGTACAGCTGATGACTTCACTGGTGCAGACGATTTTGAAGCTGACTAAGAATAGATTAGTAGGGGAGAAATCCCCTACTTATTTTAAGGAATCATAATGTCAAAGTTTGTAAACGTACCTACAGGTGAATATAAAATAACAGTGCAGACGGGTGGTAATATTACACTCGACACTGGCACGAACACCGGCACGACCTATATTACCGGCAATTTAATGGTACAAGGTGAAACTACAACACTTAATACAACAAATACAATTATCGAAGATAGAATTATAACACTTAATTCTGGAGACGAAACCGGCGCTGGAATACAAGGCGTTGATTCATTTGCAGGATTAGAAATTGAACGCGGAACCTTTCCAGATGTATTTTTTGGATTTGATGAAGATTTAACTTGGTATAATCCTGCACTAAGACAAGGCGCATTTGTTTTAAAAGATGAGAATGATTCACTTATAGGATTACGTACTAATAGTATTAGTACCGGCGGAGGCGACCTTCATTTAATTAACAGTGGAGTATCAGCTTGGAACTCGCAAGGACCAGTAGTAACTGTAACAGGAATTACTGATTATGAAAAGGGAGTTTTTCAATATGATGCAGTTGGTGCATTAACAGGAACTATACTTAAACCTGATGCACTACCTAATGCGCAGGCAGTATCAGACTTTGTTGCGTATAACTTTGCTAATGTATTTCTAAGTCAAATTGGCGACGGCACCGTAACACCAACTAGTGTTGTTATTAGTGATGAAGAAACTACTGGACAAGATAGTGTTATTACAATATCTGTAGATTCAAATGTTGTTTCTCGTGTTTATGGTGATAGATGGGAATTTGACGAAATACGATTTACAGGTTCAACTATTGATACATTATCGAGTAACGAAGATTTAGTTTTAAAATCATCAGGTACCGGTAGTATTAGAATTGATGATACACTACATTTAAATAGTGTTCCAAGTGACGATGACGGAACCTTTAATCCTCCTGTACCCACTGACGGTGTTAAAATTTATAAAGCAAATCAGTATACAGGTAAAACAGGTATTTTTTATGCAAACAATGAAGGTACTAGAGACGAATTAATAAGTAAAAATAGAGCATTGCTTTTTAGCATGTTATTTTAAGGAATAAAAATGGCAATATTAAATACACAACTAACAATTTCAGCAAATGATGCAGTAACAGTTCCAAACAACAAATCGTATGCTGTAACTAACATATTAGTTTGTAATATCGGCACTGCAACTGCACAATTTGATTTACATTTAATTCCAAGCGGATCTGCTCTTGACAATAATGTTACAAGAGTTATTAATAATTTAGAATTACCAGCAGGTGAAACATTTACATTTGACACTGAAAAAATTGTGTTAGACGCTGGAGACAAAGTTACATTTGTAGCACAACCAGACATTGGCGCAGGCTTAACAAATCTTGCAACAACTGTAAGTTATTTGGAAGTTTAATATGCGTTTAATTAAAGCACAAACAACAAATCTAAGAAGTATTTACGGTAAGGGAGTTAAGTATGATACTGACACCCAAGTTGTTTTAGATAGTCAACGTGCTATGCTTGTACCGAAAGGTCCAGATGCAGAACGTCCGGGAGAAGCTGGAATTAGTACAGCAAGTGTTAATGGACAATTAAGATATAACACAGATGACAATCAGCTAGAAGTATATCAAAATGGAGCTTGGAGAGAAGTAAGATTTAAAGAACCTAATCAAGATCCAGGCGTTGTTTGGCAGCAACTAGCGCCAGCCGGCGATGCTACTGAAACTGTTTTTGGAGAATTAAACAGCGGCGACACAGACTTTTCTGCGCCCGCAGCTAAAGAAAATATCCTTGTATTAGTTGAAAATGTAATTCAAATACCTCAAACAAATTATACAATACATCAAACTTCTGAAATCACAACAGGCGGCGCACAAGAAGGTCCTAATGCACCATATACTGAAACTGATACAGGCTGGTGGATTAAGTTTACAAGTCCAGTTCCACTCGGTAAGTATGTTACAATAATACATAACCTTGACAAATAAATACTATGTTAGGGGGAGTATCTAAATGCCAGAACCACAAACAGGCCGTATAGGCGGCGGCGTACTCAAAGATAATTTATTACGTCAGGGTATAAATTTAAATTTTGCAAATGTTTCTGCTGATATTTCAGCAGGAAATCCATTACTACATTTAGATGTAAATTCTTTAAAAATTGCTGTTAATACAGATATACCAGATGCTGGTGATTTAACAATACCTTCTACATCACAGACTCAAAATATAATTTCAGGTTATGCTAATATTGATAACTTTGCAATTGATACAAGTCAAATAACAACTGTTGGTGGCGACATTTCTCTTAATGCAGGAACAAGTATAAATGCTACTGCTATTGCAACAGATGATTTAAAAATAGACTTTAACACAATTTCAACAACTACTACAAACAGTAACATAGAATTAAGACCAGACGGCCTTGGCACTGTAAATATTCGAAGTAACTGGAATATTACAGGCAATTTACATGCAACTGGTAACATTCAAACTAGTGGTAACTTAACATTTGGATCTGATGATCAAGACGATTTTACTTTTGCTGCTGATGTTAATAGTGATATTATTCCTGATATAACAAAAACTAGCGACTTAGGTAGTTCAACTAAGCGTTGGATGAACATTTATAGTACGTTGTTAAATGGCGAGCGTCTAATAGTTAACAACGTCGAAGTTGGATCTGAAAATTCTAGTTTAGCACGTAGACACGGAAATATGTTTTATGTAAGTACACTCGGAGACGATACAAATGTTGGCGACCATCAACACGGTGCATTTCGTACATTAAAACATGCATTAGATGTAGTTGACGGCAGTACTGCTGGTCCGGTTACAGTTCACATATTTCCTGGAGAATACGAAGAAGAGTTTCCGTTAACAGTGCCGCCGAATGTAACTGTAATGGGAGAAGATATTCGCACAGTAATTATTAAACCAACTGTATCTACGCAATCTAATGATGCATTTTATTTAGATGGTGAAAGTACAGTTTGTCATCTTACAATTAAAGATTTTTATAGTCCGGGGTATGCTTTTAAATTCCTTACTGGCGGAATAATTTCAACTAGAAGTCCTTATGTACATAATATTACAGTTATTACAAAAGGAAGTGTAACAAGTGCAAGTGACCCGAGAGGATTTGCGCAAGGTGATGCAGGTGCCGGCGCATACTTAGACGGCGCAGTTTTAGATAACGCAAGTTTATCTGCAAGTGCATTATTCCATAGTGTAACATTTATTACTCCAAATTCTAATGGTTTAGAAATAACTAATGATGTAAGAATTGAATGGTTAAACTGTTTTACATATTTTGCAGATAAAGGTATGTATGCACTAGATTCAGGTGGTGGCGGCGGTGAAATTCGTAGTATCAATAGTGCAAACGTATACGGAAATTATGGTGCAATAGCAGATGGAAGTAATACATTAATGTATTTAATTGGACATAATTTTGGATACATTGGCAGCGGCTCGTCATCAACAAACGATGTTACTTTGTTATTACAAGATCAAGAAGTAGTAGAATTAAATAATGGAAAAGTACATTTTGTTAGTACAGATCAGCAAGGAACATTTAGAGTAGGTGATTCATTTTTTGCTAATTTTACAGACGGCACTACTAGCTTTGACGCAGGACAACTTAATTTTGACGAACTAAGTGCAATTTTTATTAGTACTAACGGCAATGTTACATATATAGATGGGCAGTTAATACAAACTGGAAACATTGAAATTTCTGGAAATACAATTACCACGAATAATGGTGATTTAATCTTTGATCCATTAGATGATAATTTTTCTATATCAGCAAATTCTACTTTTATTTTAAGTAGAGGTACAGACTTAGATAGAAACGATAAGCAAGGCGAAATTCGTTATAACACAGATACAAATTTATATGAAGGGTATTCTACTGGAAATTTAAGTTTTAACGGAACTTATAGTTCGGATAGAGAAACAAGCATTGCTGCACATCCAACAAATAATACTATTGTGTTAAGGGCAGACAATTTAGACGTAGGAACATTTAACAGTACCGGACTAAGCATACATGGCTTACTAGTAGATGACATTTTATTTGATAACAATATAACATCTAGCAATACATTAGATACTGATTTAAATTTAGTAAGAGGCGCAACTAATAACGATTTAGTTATTGACGATTTACTTCTTAAAGACACTCGAATTACTAATACAAGTAATAATAATTTGTTAATGAAAAACACTGATGACGGTTATATTAAATTTGCCGGTAACAAAGGATTGTCAATACCTCGAGGTACTATTGCTGAAAGACCTATTGCGGAAACTGGACAAACTAGATACAATACAGAACTTTCTCAATTAGAAATTTGGGGCGGCACATCATGGTCATCAGTTACAGGCGCAGGCGGCGATGCTGATGCCGACGACATACAAGAATTGCTTGATCTTTATATCCTTGTACTAGGATAATCTCCAAAAACGATAAATACTATTAATGCAGTACAGCGACCATTGTATTGCAGGGTCATACTGTGGTTAGCCAGCAAAGAACCTAAGGGGTGAAAATTCGGCTAGAGGGACAGGATCCCCGTATTGAGGAGAAGAGATGGCTATAGGTCGCATATCGGGTCCGCTCTTAAAAGCAAACCTGCTTCGTGAGGGAGTGGATCTAGCTTTTGAGAATGACCTTTTATATCTAGATGTTAACAACAGCCGCATCGGTATTAATACTGACGCACCTCAATATGATTTAGATGTTAACGGTACAATTAATACACCAGGAATCGAAGTTACTAACTTTGCTAATATAGGTGATATTAATATTACTGGCAGAACAATATCTACTACACAACCAACACTTAATCTTGGTACAGCAGATAATGTTGTTTATCAAAACAAGTTAATTATTGATAGTATAGATTTAGAAAACAATAGTATCAGTACTAATACAACAAATGAGAATTTAGAATTTGCACCTAACGGTACAGGTACTGTAGAAGTATTTGCTGATACAAATGTCTATGGTAATGTTACAGCAACTGGTAATATTACAGCAGATGGCAATATTACACTAGGTGATGCTGATACTGATAATGTTACATTTAACGCCGAGATTGCATCAGACATTATTCCTGATATAACTAATACATATTCTTTAGGTAATTCTACAAAAAAATGGGCAGATGTTTGGACTGAAAATTTTTACGCAGGAACTATAACAGCTGATGGTATTATAGCTGATGGTATTGATCTAGCACTTCGTCAAGGTAATATATTATACGTTGCAGAAAACGGTAATGATAGTTATACAGGTGATCATCCTAATGATCCATATGGATCATTAAAGTATGCGCTAAGTCAAGCAACTAGCGGCGACACTATACACATTTATCCCGGAACTTACACAGAAATATTTCCAATGACAGTTCCAACCGGAGTTAGTATAAAAGGACACGGATTAAGAAGTGTAAAAATTACACCAACTACTGATACACGTTACAACGATGCATTTTTACTTAATGGTGAAACTACTATAGAAGATTTAACTGTTGCTAACTTTTTTAGCAACGGCAACTTTTTTACTCCAACTAGTTCAAATACAGGAACAACAACAATGAATGTTGGTACTGCACCGTTTGCACATACATATGTGAGCGGCGGAATAATTAATATTTTGGGCACTGACGAAACTATAACTGCTGCTACTTATGACCACACAACAGGCGAACTAGTTTTAACACACACTGGAATTTTTGCAGCACCAATTGGCGGACCTACTTTTATTAGTGGCTTAATTTTTAGTTGTAATAGCGATACTAGAGTATTTCCAGATAACGGATACGCTTTTCGTTTTGCTACAGATTTTGAAGTAACAACACGCAGTCCTTATGTAAGAAATGTTACTGTGCTTACAGCTGGAAGTACTACTTCAGTAAGCGATCCAAGAGGATTTAATGCAAGCAATGCAGGTAAAGGTGCATACGTCGACGGTGCGTATGCAACTGAAAATAGCAAAGAAGCTGCAATGCTTTTTCATGCTGTTACATTTATTACACCCGGAGTAGATGCATTAACTGCAACTAACGGAGCAAGAATAGAATGGTTAAACTCTTTCACATATTTTGCTAACAAAGGTTTATCTGTTTATGACAGTAATGACGGACTATCAGGCAATGGCAAAACTAGAATTAAGTTATCTGGCATCACTGGAACATTTGCTGCCGGTAATACAGTAACATTTACCTCAACTGACGCATCAACAGTAGCAAACATTGCTGTTGACTCAGTTGATGGTGATATCTTAATTGTTGACGGCAAGACTACTGCATTAATAGGTTTTGATCTTACTCCACAAAGTATTTCAAACGGCGCTGGTGCAACAGCAACATCAATTGTTAACTTAGATTTACAAGACTTTGGCGCTGAAATAAGAATGATAGGTAGTGCTAATGTATATGGTAACTATGGACTTTACGGCGATGGCCCTGGTGTTATTGTATATGCTATTGGGCACAATTTAGCATATATCGGAAATGGTAAAGAATCTTCTAACCAAGCAGGAACTGTTATACAAGCAAACGAAGTTGTAGAATTAAATGATGCTAAAATAAGATATAATTCAGTTGACCACAAAGGTGATTTTAGAGTTGGAGATTTATTTCATGTTAATCAAGAAGACGGTACTGTAACGTTTAGTTCAAGTTCTGTAAATATTGCAACTACAGACGGGTTAGTAATTAACACTGGCGGAAGCACAACTACAATTACTGGTAACAAACTTGAAACAGGTAATTTAAGACTTTCAGGAAACACAATCGAAAGTCTTAGTGGAAATATAATTTTAGATTCGTTTAGCGGAACAGTGAAAGTAGATTCAACTAGCGGACTTCAACTACCATCAGGAACTACAGCTGAACGTCCTACAGGTGTAGAAGGAATAATTCGTTATAATACAGATACTAATCTTTATGAAGGTTATGATGGCAATTGGATTTCGCTTAATGGTGTTTCTGATTTAGATTTAGATACGTATATTACAGCAGAACTAACACCTGGCGCAAACGACGATACTATTAGATTTTATATTAACAGTAATGTAGTTACCACAATTGATAATACTAAATTATCAACTCCAAGGGTTGAAGTTGACGACATTGTTATTGACGGAAATACAATAAGTACTAGTACAGCAGATACTGATCTTATTTTAAGTGGAAACGGAACTGGTGAAGTTGTATTTGATAATATTTCTATTAAAAATTCAACTATTACAAATAGGGACTCGGGAGGAGTTTTTACTTTTGATCAAACCGGCAACGGATATTATAAAATTGACGGAACTGGCGGATTTGTTGTTCCAGTAGGAACAAACATTGAAAGACCTATACCAGGATATAGAGAAACTGGTATGATAAGGTGGAATACAGAACAAGGGTATTTAGAAATATTTGATGGATTTAGTTGGGTATCAGTTGCAGGATCGTCTGGTTCAATTACATTTACCCAAGCAGAAGATTTAGTATTAGAATATATATTGGTTTTAGGATAATAAAATGGCAACAGCGTTTTTAAATAAAGTAGTGAAAGAAGTAGGCGAAGTACCGATTATAGCATTAGAAACTGATGCAGGTACACGTTCTACTATAGTTGGAATGACATTTACTAATCTTACAGACTTTATAATTTATGTAAGTGTATTAGTAAACTCTAACGATAGTGCTTCGGGTTATTATATGAAAGATGTAATGATTCCACCTAATAGTAAGTTTAGCGCCCTTTCGCCTGCAGAAAAATTAATCTTGTCACCAAACAACACTTTACTTTTTCAAGCAGATCAAGACGAAGCGTTTGACGCAGTTATAAGTTACGTAGATATTGTATAAGGAATAAAAATGGCAGATTATTACGCAGGAACAACACCACAAAATGTTATAGATGCAGTACAAAATAGATTCTTTTACGGACTGCGTAGAACAGATCAAGGTGAAGTTTTTATATCAAAAGCTGATCAACTTAAAACAACTGATAGTATAACTATTAATAAGCCCGGCGATCCAACACAGAACTATACAGATTTTGAACAAGGACAAGATTTCTACGAAGGAAGAGATGTTAATCATAATTTAGTTTATGATAATTTAAATTATGAACAGTTTAACTGGGATGATAGAAACATATCATACTATATCGACGAAGAAGGTCAACTAGTAGCAAGAGTTAATCAAAAATATACATACGATGATAATTCTTCGAGTGCAGGTTAATAAGGTAAAGATAAATGGCAAATTTTAATATTGAAAGAATTAGATTTAGATGGACAGGTGACTGGTTAGTTTCAACTGATTATGTTAAAGATGATGTTGTTAGATACCAAGGTAAAACTTATGTTTGCTTAGTTGGGCACCAATCAGATGCATCTGTAATTTATCCTGATGTTAATTATATTGCTGGTAATGGCAAAGCAGCTCCTAAATGGGAACTTATGTTTGATGGTAATCAATGGCGAGGAGATTGGCAGGGCGGAGTATATTATCATATAGGTGATATTGTAAAATGGAAAGGCTACGTTTATCAAAATATTATAGGACACGAAAGTAGTCAAAATGTTAATATCGGATTAACTGCTGATATATCAAATTGGATATTAGAAGCAACTACATATAATTGGACTAATACTTGGACAGTTTCAGTTGATCCTGATCCAAACGTACCTGGTGATATAGGAAATCTTACATATTATGATTTAGGCGATGTAGTTATATATAACGGCATAACATATATTTGTATAGAAAAACATACTGCTTCGTCGTCAACTGTTGATGGCTTAGAAATAGATGAAGCAAAATGGGCTATTGTTACTAGATCTGATAATTGGAGAGCTGACTGGACAATAGATACACGTTACTTTGAAGATGACGTTATTAAATACGGAGCAATAGTTTATCGGTGTGTTGAAGGCCATACAAGTGCTGCGTCGGCTGAATTAGGGCTTGAACAAAACGATGATGCATGGGTTGTGGTTCTTGACGGAATCGAATACAAAGGTAATTGGGCTCCGAATACTAGATATAAGAAACACGATTTAGTTAAATCTGGCGGAACTGTATATAGATGTAATGAAGGACATACATCAGATGTAAGTTTAAGACTAACAAATTCTTTTTGGGATATATGGGTATTAGGTTTAGAGTACGAACAAGGATGGGATCAAAATACAGAATATAATATTGGTGATATTGTATTGTATGGTGGGTACACATATACTGCCTTAACAAATAATGTTGGTAGTGTTCCAAGTGCAAACGGCTTAATACAAGATACTGGTGATTGGGAATTATTAAAACAAGGTTATCGATTTATCGGTGAATGGAACACATCAACTGCATATTTAACAGGTGATGTAGTTAGAAATAGCGGATACCTTTATCTTGCAGTAGGCGATAGCACAGGAGTATATCCAGATGCAGATACTACTAAATGGCAAGTACTTGTAACAGGCCGTCAATTTAGAAATAATTGGATAGATGATACTTTGTATTATTTAGGTGATGTAGTATCTTATGCAGGAACTCTTTATATTTGTATTAATAGGCATACTGGAACAGAAAGTGATACAAGACCAGATTTAGATATTGAAAATACAAATGAAAATTATTGGAGAGTACTAATACAAGGCACTCCTGGAAATGTACTAACTACAATCGGCGATATTAGATCTCATACTGGTGTAGAACATGTTCGTCAACCAATTGGTGCTCCTGGATCAGCGTTAAAAACTAACAATTCTGTTGCACTACAATGGCAGAATTTTGAAGAAGTTCCACAAGTATTTTATGTATCAATTGATGGCTTAGATGCAACCGGTAACGGCTTTACTATTAATGCTCCTTTTAGAACTGTTAAGTATGCATGTGATTATATAAGAGAAAATTTAGGAATTTATAAAATAAGCACTTCAAAAGTGCCTACTATCGGCGCTGTTGATAGTAATGTTTTTGTCGCTGCTGCGCAGGCTAAGGTAAACAATACCTTAGCAGCCACCGCCCCAAATTTAAGTGCGGCATTTGATGTAACTAATCCTAGAACAGGAAAAGCATATTTTGATTTAGATGAAGATGATGATACTGATGTTAGAGATGCCCTACTGGTATTAATATCATCGTTTTTTACTAGTAGTGCTACTTCTAATAGTGAAACTGAAATAGCATTTAGAGAACTGGTAGATTATCTTAATTCAAGAGCAGAAGATTTTGCTAGTGAAACTATAACAAGTAACAGTGTAGTGTATCCAGTAGTAATAAACACATATCCAAATACAACTGTGTTGATTAAGACAGGCATATACGAAGAAATACTTCCTATAAGAGTTCCGAGAAATTGTGCATTAGTTGGTGACGAACTAAGAAGTACAGTTATTCAACCAGCAGCTGATTATACTACTACAAATATGTTTTATGTTAATAACGGTTCAGGATTACGTAATATGACATTACAAGGACTATCTGGAACATTAGGTGATGTGAATATATATTTCACACGCCGACCTACTGCCGGAGCATTTGTAAGTTTAGATCCTGGATCAGGACCTGACGATCAGTCAGTTTGGATACTTAATAAGTCATGTTATGTACAAAATATAACTACATTTGGTACTGCATGTATAGGTATGAAAGTTGATGGAAGTTTACATAACGGCGGGAATAAGTCAGTTACAGCAAACGATTTTACACAGGTACTAGACAACGGTATCGGATACTGGGCTATAAACGGCGGACGCTCTGAACTTGTATCGGTGTTTACTTACTTCTGCCATATTGGATATCTTGCAGAAAACGGTGGAATATTACGTGCAACAAATGGAAACAATTCATATGGATTGTATGGTTCAGTAGCAGAAGGTGTTGACGATACTGAAGTTCCAATATCTGCAAAAATAGATAATCAAACCAAAGAAGCTGAAACACAAGTTGTACACACTAACGGAGATAGTATAGTTGCATTTGGATATAAAAATGCTGGTCAAGGATATTCTCAAGCTAATACAACAATTGCAGGTACTGGAGCAAATGCAACAGCGTTTTACGAAGAATTTAGACAAAATGCTGTTTCAAATATTAGAGTATTGGGACCGGGTGATAGTAGTATACCCGGCGGCCTAAACTATCAATATTTGTTAAACAATGCTCAAGATGGAGACATTGGATCCATTACACTAGCAGCAGCTGATTCTACAGGAACATCAGAAAAATATGTAGGCATGAGAATTGTAATTGTTTCCGGTACAGGAGTAGGACAATACGGATACATTTCAGCGTATGACCCTGTGTCAAAAATTGCAATTATTAGTAAAGAATATAACGATACTCAAGGATGGGAAAACTTAGATCCAGGACGTCCTATCGAAACATCATTAGATACAACAACTAGATATAGCTTAGAGCCTAGAGTTATTATAGAAGAACCAGAGTTTACAATAACCGAAGAAACAAATACAACTTTCCCTACAGACTTTCTAACACCCGGCGGGGGCGTTAACGACAAATGGGCAAAAGCAGTTCAATACTCAAACGGAACGTATATAATAATAAATCGCTTTGGAGAAACAGCAATAAGTACTGACGGATTAGTATTCACAGCAGATGCAATATTAGGAAGCGGTGCAGCATGGAACAACAGGCTTTCTGGATCTTCAGGTAATAATATGTTCTTCCAAAACGGTCCAACAGTTTACAACTATGATACATCAGGATCGACATGGACTAACTTTACGATATCAAACTATGCATATACAGGAATAGCAACAAATCAGTCAACAGGAATTAGCATTTTAGTAAGCACTGGTGCAGTTACTAGATTTACACCAGACGGTTCTACTAATCAAGCGATTCCATTTAGTCCGATTGTGTTTAACTGTACTGGCATTGCATACGGAAACGGTGTATGGGTAGTGATACAAACGGATGGTACTGTACGGACAAGTGTAGATGAAGGTGTGACTTGGACATCAACAGTTGCAGCATTAGACATAACTGCTACATGGAATGACGTTACATACGGAAATGGTAGATTTGTAGCAGTAGGCGATGGCGGCACAAATGCTGCATATAGTTTTGATGGTGTAACTTGGTATTCCTCTGATGAAAGTTTAGAACTATTACCAGGATCTGGTTTAAAGAATATTATATATACTGCTGGAGAGTTTATTGCTACAACTGAAGAAACTCCAAACCAATTTTCAGTAAACTATCTAGCAAAATCAAAAGACGGCTGGGTTTGGAGATGGTTCGACGAAGATAGTACAGAATATGCATTTAATGATGGCGGGTATAGACTTGGAGCATCGACAGCTACTCCTGAAGGCGTATGGTTCCTTCGCGAAACTGGCAGTTTAAACAGTCCTGGAAATTCAATATTTCAAATTGAAACTGGCGCAGAAGCAATTGCTAGAGTTACAGTAAGTTCGAGTAGGATAGAAGATTTTATTATGTACGATCCCGGAAGTAACTATTTAAATGCTCCAACATTGTTTGTTGCTGATCCTGAAAACACAATTGATGCTACTTATACTACATTTCTCAATGACGGTGTATTACCACAACCTATATTCACTAATAGAGGGCAAGGGTTTGTTACTGCTACTTCAACAATAACAGGAAACGGATTAGCTGATAATTATCAAACCGGTAAAACAATATTCTTAAAAGATGTTAGTTCAATACCAGGTCCAGGTGCAAACATTAGTATTAATGGTATTGACGATGTTACTTATAGATTAACAAAAGTTGTTACCCAAACTGGCACAGCTCCAAATATTAAGTTAGAAATTAATATTAGTCCAACTATAAAAGATAACGAATCGCCTAATCACGAAGAAACAGTTACTATACGTGAACAATATAGTCAAATACGTCTAACAGGACACGATTTCTTAGACATAGGTACTGGAAATGTGAATACTACAAGATATCCACAGTTATATTTAGAAGGACAAGACTCGCTTAACGAAGCACAGCCATTTAACGAAACTGTAGACAGTGGTGGTGGCAGAGTGTTCTACACATCAACAGACCAAGATGGTAACTTTAGAGTTGG
>CERI01001948.1_pt1 | contig 13322 bp, 10 predicted proteins | sample 350261 | NCBI WGS metagenome assembly CERI01 (sample SAMEA2620979, study PRJEB7988) | marine metagenome | isolation source: saline water (ENVO:00002010), including
TACCCAAACTGATGTGAGCCCAAATGAGACCTTAGCTAACATCCAAGCTGCTATTAAAAAGACCCAGAAGACCCAAGCTGCTATTAAAAAGACCCAGAAGACCCAAGCTGCTGTTAAGAAGACCCAGAAGACCCAAGCTGCTGTTAAGAAGACCCAGAAGACCCAAGCTGCTGTTATAAAGAACGAACCTAAAACACCAAGCACAAAGGATGATCTCGACATAACGTCCAAGCTTTTACTCAAACGCCAACCTGTACCTACTTTATCCGGAAAGACGAGTTTCCTTTTTATGAAGAAGGTTACCAAATATTTAAAGACCATGACTCCGAGGATTCGTTCTCAGTTTAACACGAGTAAGTTACCTAATGATATTTTAATTAGAAAGAATACAATTATTTATTTACCTTATATAAATTTTTATTCACAGTCTATAAAGTTTGTGAACATTTCTAAATTAAAAATCATTAGGTCAATACACATGTTAAGAATTCCTAGAAATAATTTTTACGACTATTTCTATAAACATGTTTTAAAGCAAAACGTTAACCCCGCCATTATAGACACAGAATGGTTTTTGAATATGCAGAAATATTTCCGTGACTTGACAGCTTCCGAACGCTGGTCTGTTTACTCGTACTCTAAGTTCGGTGATGTATATATGAATTTATTAGAAAGGGGAATGACGATTAATTACAGTAATATTCACTTGGAAACACTTATGTACGAGATTCTCAATTCGGTGTCGAGGAAAGAATTCAAAGACCTGCTCAAGGACTACGAAGACCGTAAGAAATTTATTATTCAAGGGTTCCCCCCGTTCTCTGAAATTTTGAAATATAAAACGGGTGTTGTTGGTGGAAAGTTCCACGAATATCTGAGACTATTAAATTCCAACTCCCTGGACGAAGGTTTCTTAAAAAAAATGATCAAAAACCTCAGTGATAGGTTACACGGTGTCATCGCCGGATCACCTTCTACCAAAAAAACCATGATCGTATACAGAGGTGTCAAGGATTCTTTTTTTACAGCTGACAATTACACTTCGCCTTTGAAGAAGAATGAAGTTTTTGTCAATAAGGGATTTGTGTCTACATCATTGTTGCATACAGTATCCTTGAAATCCTTCACTGACTTATCTTCTAAATGTTGTTTTAAAGTTATCACCATCCTCCCGGGGACTAAGTGTATTCCTTTAATAGGCCTGTCTCACTTTAATGATGAAATTGAGATACTTTTGGATCGTAACGCTAAATATCTCATCCGAGATAAATATATCACGAAAGCTCCTTTGGATGAAATGACTACGTATTCTAACACCGTTAGACTTTCTGAAATAAAAGTTAGCGAGATAATAATTGCATAAAGAATAATCGCTAATATTAAATATATGAATCGTGTTGAACAACTCAAATACGTTCAAGATGAAGCCCTCACCCTCTTCACGAAAAAGAATACCGATTACGGCGATGCTTTCGCAACATACGGACTCACGGGTGTTCTCGTTAGGGTACATGATAAACTTCAACGGTTTATGAATGTGACTGAAAAGGGATTAAATCTAGTGGATGACGAGACTTTACGTGACACACTTTTGGATCTACATAACTATGCGGCTATGGGTATAATGCTTCATGGGCCTATTAAAACTAAAAATTTAAAGGTGAAAAAGTTGAATACCGAAGCCCGTATTCCTACGAGATGTTCTCCGGGATCTGTTGGTTACGACATTTACAGTCTTGTAAATATAAGTGTACCCCCTAACGAACGAATCCTAGTGGAAACCGGCATCGCCATCACGCTACCACCTGGGACGTACGGGCGTGTCGCCCCTCGTTCGGGGATCGCCGTTAGGAATGGTATCCAGATTGGAGCGGGTGTCATAGATCCTGATTATACGGGTGAGGTGAAGGTGCTCATTATCAACAGTGGTGAGTTCTCGTTCGTGATTAATAAAGGGGAACGTATCGCTCAATTAATCATAGAAAAGTGTGAGATACTTCCAGTGGAAGAGGTGGATGCTTTAGACACCACAGAGCGTGGTGAAGGTGGTTTTGGATCCACGGGTTCGGTATAGTCAATCAATTGTTTTATTAATTTCCAAATGCGACACCAGCCATACCATTCTTTATCCGGAGAATGTTATAGTTTACCGCGTATGCGCGAGTGATTAAACCACCGTAGAGTGGGTTGGTCAGGGAAATTTTAGCGTTATCGATACGAGAGAAATTGAGGGTTCCCGACGGTTGGGGTTTATTGATGGTAAGACACAACGGCCAAGTGTACAGTGGCGCTGTGTCGAGCACCGACGAAGTAAGGTTTGTTGTGTGCATTTCGGGCACCACGTTGTGATAAAAAGTGCTGGACATGTTCTCGAAGAGGGGAGTTCCGTTGATGTACATCGTGGCGGTGTCAAATTTGTAAAGTTCATCCCACGATTTTCCACTGGGACTACCGACGGGTGGTGTGGATACTATATGAACAGCCTTTATCGGGTGATTAAAATAAGTGAGATCTATATCAGTGTCGGTGGAGTTCATTGGTTGGTACTGTGTTTGAGTTATAAGTAGTTCGTGTTCGGTATTGACGAAATGTTCGCGTTCTTCGGTGTCCAGGAAAATGTAGGTGCCGAATACCTTCGGTGATACCGAGGGAACGAAACCCGAACGACACTTGACGCGAATCTCCACGGCGTGGTATTGCAGGGCCACGAGAGGAAGCGATTTGGTCCAATCTTCGCTGAAGAAAAATGGAATTACAAAGTAATCGGACCCACTCGCAGGTCCACCCGCGCCGCGTGCATTGTCACTTTTTTCCGTCGTGGTCGTGGAACACGTGGACTTTGATGAGTTATCTTTGTACATTATATTGTGGACTCCTTGGATGAAAAATGCGTCGAGCTTGCACACATCCTGACCACCGATTGTAAGAGTGAATTCGGTCGTATCGTTGACATTACCGGAAAATATTCCCGATGCATTATCATTAGTCATAGTAATATCGTTGGATTCGATCCATACATAACTGAGAAGGTCACCCTTTGATCTGATTGGGATCGTGACTTCATTCCCACCACCGAACGTTCCAATGTAATCTATGCGTTCGGGTTTGATGGCGAAGTTTGTGTGACGTTTATAGTTTTGGCGGAAGAATGAAACTTGGGGATCACCCGTGATGTAGGCATCCTGGGCACCCTTGGCGACGAGATCGATCAGAGCAGCGGACATTTATTAGTAAAGGATATTAAAAAATGGGTGTTATAACGAAGTAAGTATGGTTAAGTTCCAAGCGCTCACCTGGGACTCTTTCGACTCCGACGAACACCTCATCAGAATTTTCGGTAAGACGATCGATGGTTATTCGGTGTGCCTTTCCACAGTTTTCCAACCGTATTTTTTCGTTAAACTTCCGGATGGCACCACCGCGGGTACCGTCATGGCTTCTCTCTGTAAGATGTGTCCGGGTGAAGTGGTGGATGTCAAGATAGATCGTTTCAAGGATATATGGGGATTTCAAAACGAACGTAAACATCTATTTGCACAAATATTCTGTAATAATCTAGCCGGTAGGCGACGAATGGTTTCCAAGATTCGTCGAACACCCCTAGGGGGCCTGAATGTGAAAGTACCTATTTACGAAGCCAACGTCGATCCCGTGTTACGGCTCATGCACCGAACTGGCATTCAGTCCACGGGTTGGATAGACACGTGTGACGCCACGTGTCATCGTGAGTTTCATACGACCACCGACATCGAAATTAAGTGTAAAAATTGGAAGGACCTAAAACCCATCGATACCATCGACATTGCACCCTTCGTGGTGGCTTCCATGGATATCGAGTGTTATAGTTCGACCGGTAAGTTCCCAGATCCCACAGTACCCGGTGATGCGTGCTTCCAAATTGCCGTGACACTGGTGCGTTTCGGGACCGAGGATGTGTACGATAAGACTTGTCTGTGCTACAAGAAGACCGATCAAAACCTTGAGGGGTGTACCATCCAAAGTTTCGAGACGGAACGTGATATGTTGATGGCTTTTACGGAATACATTCGTCGAAACGATGTGGATATCATAACTGGGTGGAACATTTTCGGGTTTGATTTGAATTACATAATGAAGCGCGCGGGTATGAACGGGTGTTCACCTGATTTTTTTTGTATGAGTAAAATTAAAAACCACGTGTGTAATATCAGCGAAAAGAAATTATCGTCGAGCGCCCTGGGAGACAATGTGTTGAAGATTGTTCCCACACCCGGTCGATTCTACTTTGATCTCTTCCACGAGGTCAAGAGGGATTACAAATTAGACTCTTACAAATTGGACAACGTGTCAAAGCTGTACCTGGGTGATCGAAAGATTGACATGTCTCCCAAGGAGATGTTTGCGCGTTTCGTCGAAGGTGATCCTGTCAGGCTTCGTGATGTGGCCGAGTACTGTATCAAAGATACACTCCTACCCCATAGACTGTTGGACAAGCTGTCAACTCTCGTGAATCTGCTAGAGATGGCCAAGGCGACGTGGGTACCCCTCAACTACCTCGTCGAGAGGGGGCAGCAGATTAAGGTTTTTAGTCAGCTGACTAAAAAGGCACGGGAATTTGGGTATCTCGTACCTACGTTTGAATATGGATACAAGGATCACACCGGATACGAGGGTGCCACTGTCCTCGATGCACAGTCGGGCGCCTACTACACACCAATCACAGCTCTGGATTTCGAGGCTTTGTATCCATCGATAATGATGGCGCATAATCTTTGCTATTCCACGTTGGTATTGGATCCGCGGTACGACAATTTACCCGGGGTGACGTACGAGCGGTTCGGGTGTTATGTGTTTGCTCAGGGTGTGCCCAGCGTACTTCCGAACATTCTTTCCGAACTCAAACAGTTTCGTAAGCACGCCAAGAAGGACATGGCGTCGGCCACGGGTGCGTCGAAGAGAATGTTCAATGGTAAACAATTAGCCTATAAGATTTCTATGAATTCCGTGTACGGTTTTACCGGTGCGTCCGTGGGCATGCTCCCCTGTGTGGCCATCGCTTCCACCGTGACTATGAAGGGGAGAAGTATGATTGAAGACACTAAAAATTTCTTAGAGGAACACTTCCCGGGGTCCAAGGTGCGATACGGTGATACCGATTCGGTAATGGTAGAGTTCGACGTGGGTGAGAGGAAGGGTATTGAAGCTATAGAGTATAGTTGGCATATTGGTGAGCAAGCCGCTATCGCGTGTAACTCACTCTTCAAAAAACCCAACAATCTTGAATTGGAAAAGGTATACTGCCCGTATTTTCTATATTCAAAAAAACGATACGCGGCCAAATTATGGACCAAAAATGCCGATGGGAAAATGATAATGGACTACGTGGACGTTAAGGGTCTTCAACTGGTGCGAAGGGATAACACGCCACACGTGAGAGAGGTGTGTAAAGAGCTCTTGGACGTCGTGTTGGCGAGTAGTGACACGGTGGAGCCCAGGGCTCTGGCGCGGAAGCGAGCCCTCGAATTATTAAGAGGTGAGGTACCCCACGAAAAGCTCATATTGTCACAACAATTGGGCGACAGTTACAAATCATCGAACCTCGCGCACGTTCGTGTCCGTGACAAGATGCGCGAGAGGCAATCTGGTTCCGAGCCACAGTCGGGCGACCGGGTCCCGTACCTTCTGTTGGACACGGGTGATCATCGAGCGAAGGCTTTTGAAAAAGCCGAGGATCCCAAGTACACAGCAGAAAATGGACTCGTGGTGGATTATTTATACTACTTCAAAAATAAATTTATCAATCCCGTGTCTGATCTTCTGGAACCACTTTTTGATAATTCCAAGGATGAAATTTTCGGTGATATAATTACCGACACTAAACCACCTAGGAAAAAGCCTGTCAGGAAAAACAAACTGCTATTAATTGACGATCTATTTAAAAGTACGACACCATAATAATATATGGGCATACCTGAAAAGGTGGCATTAATTATTGACAACGAGGTCGAACGAAAGCTTCACGAAGAGCTTTGTGTCATCGCCGAGAAGGTCTCTCAATTGTATCATGTACCCCTTAAGATTGTGCGCAATGACCTGATGGGTGGGGTGTTTTGTTCTGGGATTAAGAAGGCTGACGGTAAACTGTGTACGCACAGGGCTGTCATGAATGGGTTCTGTATGAAACATTCGAATGAAAAACGTTTAACAGAACCCATAAATAGTGATCGTTCCGGTCTGAGGCACAATCATAAGTTTCCATCACCACCGCAAGCTGACTGCCCAGCGTGTAATGCTAGTAAAAAATTGCACAATCAATTTAGAGATTTAGATAATATAATGTAATAATGAATAAATCGGATATTCTGCTAACAGCCATCGATACGTTTTATTCCGCGCCGGAAAATAGATCTATGCTCCTCGAACTCCTCGACAAGTCAGGGGGTATATCCCTCAGGAATCTCGAATGGTTCATCACTAATTATTCCAGAAGAAATAACCTTTCCTACAAGACTAACGATGGGAAAATATTTATCGTACACTGCGCTTATAAATCCACCCTGGATGGTTACAGTAAAAAGTTATTCGACCCTTTCTGTAGAACCTCCAAGATTACTTATACTGTCCCGGGAACATATGAAAAAATTCTTACGACGGTGGCCCAATTAAATTTTATAAGGTGGTGTATAAAGAATAACGTTGTAGAATATATCCGAAAAAATCAGGATGTACTGTTCAATAAGCAAGTGCCATAAATCCGTTTTCGAATGCGAACGACTGATACCCCACGTAGTACAGGTGCAACTCATAATCCTTATCGATACCCCCCACCAGTTTCACCTCTAATATCGTTTTATTTGACTGTAATTGTCCAAAATCCAAACTTCCCGACGGCTCCACGTTAATCGGATTCATCGAGAAAGTATACGTATATATATTCCTGTTTGGTCGCGACAGACGACTGTTGAATGGAATAACATATTTATAAAACGGATGCTTCGTCAGTGGTATGTTTGGCAGATCTTCACCCTTTATGTATAATTTTGCACTGTCCATAACAGGCCCGAAGTGTGAATTGACGATGGAGTACGTATCATTTATAGATAAGTTGAAACGGTTTTCGTACGTGGTGACCGTGTCCCGGAGAAACCAATTAATCGTCTTGACGGGTATATTTGGTACCAGTTCCAGACGCAGCGTGGTTTTCCCCTGCACACTTGGATGTTTTTTTACTATATCGGTCACGAAAAGTTGTCTGTGGGTCATGAGAAATGTACGTTCTTCTAGAGAGACGGCGATTTCCTCTGTGACGACGTCGAAACCTTCCAGTTTAATAGGTGTAGCGTGATCCGTGAAGAACGATTGTTCATGAAACTCTATATCAAACACTATTTTCTGCTTATAAATGGCACACAGTGGAAAATAAGGACGGTTTGGTTTGTTCGTCGCGTATTCATCACCCTCGTATTTCCTAGAAAAGAACATGGGTATTGGAATCATGAGTTCGGAATCAAAACCAGATAAAAAATGATTACCCGGTAGAGACGACGAGTTTTCGGCCAAATTTCTATTGAGTGTATACCTCTTGGTGCGCTTTTCCGACGCGTCCAAATACAGTTCGTCGTATATTATTCCCCAGTCGTCGTGAAATTTCTCCACCACCATATCATCCACACGCATCGTCACAGACTTTATGATGTGTCTTCCCAGTTGATCCGCGAGATTTATACCCCCGAACACTCCGGGAAACTTTATGTTAATGTACATGTTACTAAGTAGATCTTCCATTAATTTGGGTTCAAACGATATCTTGACGGTATCCCCGAAAGGCCAGTTATTTTGCCCCTCGGGACATTTAACTTTAGTACTTCTGTGTATTTTCGTGAATTCCGTGTGCTGTTTGTGTTCGTACTTAAAGAAAGAATGTTCAGGATCATCATTAATAAGATACTCATCTTGTTTACCGATTGCTTTGAGTGACAACCTGGCTCCCACTTCAGTCATACTGTATTATTGTACACAACTTTTTAAATCTATTTTCCACATATCATTTAGAGTGGTGCGTCGTAATGTATCCAATTCGTTTTTCAATTGTATAATCTCTTCATTCAAGGCCGTCACCGCCTCGTGAGTGTATTGGTACGTTTTGATGTGCAAGAGATAATCAAACGAGTCGTTTAGTTTATCGAACAGAGCACCCATCTCGTCTTCCAGATCCTGTTTTTTACGTTTGAAAACCACTAATTTATCATTAATAACCATGTTCACAAATTTAGCCTTGTTCATATTCGTCTTCATACATTTTTCTAGTACGTCGATCATATGTTCCTTACGTTTCTTGTACGCCTCCATCCTTATGTCCATAAAATCAATGAGAATAGCCTCGGGTGTCTCGTATCTATGAATACCTTTTACGGGATGGAAAAGATGCATGTTTGATGTGTGAAACACCTTCTGAAGTTTAAGATCCTTTACCACATCCGAACCGTTGTACCCAATGACGTCAAAGTCCACTATTTCGGTCGTACTATTGTTAGTGTAATTTCGAATAACTTTCTTTTCGATGAGGGTGTCTAGATACTCTTTATAATCCTGCGTCCAACGTCCAGGTGGCAACTCCGTAATCTTTATAACACCTTGCTTGACTGTCGCCCAAACACCCTCCGTCGTCCACGAACCGTTACCATCGGCCTTAACGATGCCCTTGAAACCCCTGAACCACGGTTTCATAGCGACTATGTCATCACCCTTCAGTAATCGGTATATATTTTCACGGATATCCACGGGGTTGTACGGTGGAACATAACAGCTAAACCCCGTGCCTATACCCTCGGTACCGTTGACCAACACCGTGGGAATCACCGGCACGAAATGATCGGGTTCTATGGTTTTCCCGTCGTCGTCGAGGTACTTCAGAATGGCGTCGTCTTTTTGATCGTACAACTGCCTCGCTTGTTTCGTGAGTTTGGTGAAAATGTACCTCGGCTGGCTCGCGTCCTTTCCACCCATGAGCCTGGTGCCGAACTGACCACACGGTTCCAATATATTAATATTGTTTGACCCCACGAAACTATGCGCAAGCTTGACGATTGTGTCAGCCAGTGATACCTCACCGTGGTGATAAGACGTCTTCTCAGACACGTATGCAGCCAACTGCGCCACCTTCATCTCACCGGTGAGGTTCCTGGCGAAGCACGCGTATAGCACCTTGCGTTGAGATGGCTTGAGACCATCCGACATGTGTGCTATAGAGCGCTTCAAGTCAGCCAGACTAAAATTCACGAGATCTTTGTGAATAAAATCAGTGATAGTCAGTTTGTTTATAGAACCGTACGCCACCTCGATATCAGACGAATTCTTCTCGGTAGATTCCAATAGCCACCTTTTCCTATCGTCAGCCTTCGACTTGTCGAAAGCGAGCACTACGGAATCACACGCAGTCTCATCATGATCGAATCTCACGGTGAGTTTATCGATCACCTTGAAGTATTCACGAGCCTCCGCTGATGTGGATGTACCCAAACCCTTGTAATATTTGATCTTCCAACCTGGTTTTCCATCACCACACCATTCCCTGAATGATGAGTCTGTATAAAACGATTTGGTGGTCCCCCCCTTGGTCGCCTTCAGGATGGGTGTCACCATGCTCACCACGAAACCCAAATCCAACAGGCTCGGCCAGAAAAAATGAATCATATTGAGGATCAGACCTTTAATGTGACTACCGTCGGCGTCGGCGTCAGTCATTATCATGAGGCGACCATAGCGAAGTTCGGATAGCGATGTGTATATTTTATCTTGATGGAGTCCCAGTATTTTTTTGAGATCGTTAAACTCTTTGTTGTCCACGAGTTGCTTGACCGACGCGTCACGAACATTCTTACATTTACCCCTCAGGGGAAATACTCCGTAATATTCCCTGCCGACGATGGAAAGACCCGCGACGGCCAGCGTCTTCGCGGAGTCCCCCTCCGTTATGATCAGGGTACATTTATCGGAGTTTGTAGAACCCGCCTTGTTGGCATCATCGAGTTTGGGTATACCCGTAATTTTGGACTTCATGTTACCGTCAGTTTTTTTCAGTTCCCTGAGCTCTTTAAACTTGGATAGTTCCACAAGTTCGTTATGAATGCCCGTTTTGAGTATATTTTTCACAAAGGTTTTGGGTGGATCAAACTTACTTCCAAAATCTTGGGACTTCAGTGTGCAGTCAGACTTCACCTGGCTTCCGAAACTTGGATTCACCAGTGTCGCCTTGATAAAAACCATAAGGGCATTCTTCACCTGATGAGGTCGGAGCTGAATCTTTTTCTTCATCTCGTCGATGATACCCGAGGAAATAATGTTCGCCACATAATCCACGTGTGTACCACCTTTAGTGGTGCAGATACCATTCACGAAAGACACCTGTTCGAAACCATCAACACCCGGTGCAACGCACACCGACCAGTTGTCGCTTATTACCGATACAATATCTTCACTCTTTGTGTACATCTTTGCGTATGCACTGAGTGGACATTTGGGAAAAATATCACCTTGAAATTTCACCTTACAGTTGAGTGATGTACACATGTTAGCATCATATACACGTTTTTCGAAAATTTTATAAATATCATCGTCGAGCCCGGACATTCCAAACATAGACCAGTCCGGGATGAAAGAAATGCAGACAGACGATGTGGCGGTGGAGTGTGATGATAATTTAGGGGGGTCGCATTTACGCATGTTATTTTCCCACGATTGGGTATATTTTTTTTTATTTTCTCCATCTTTGATGGTCACTGTAAACTTTGTGGAATATACATTCGTAAGTTTGGCGCCGTATCCATTTCGACCACCGACGACCCTCTTGTGGTCGTCGTTGTAATTCGTACTCGTCAATAGATGACCAAATGTGAGCTCGGGGTTCCATAAACCCTCAGTCTCGTGCATTTTAACGGTAATCCCACCCAGTGGCCCGTTATTTTCTACGGATATTACACCGGTGTTTTTATCGATAGTAACGGATATGGATGTAGTATTCTTGGGGTGCATCGAATTTCTGTCAATGGCGTTGACAAGAATTTCATCAAAAATTTTAAGAAGTGCCGGGGAATACGTAAGCATCTTCTTCTCAAAGCCCTCACCTGTGTGAACCCAATATGGTTCACAAACCCTGGACACGGGACCCACATACGAGTCGGGACGTTTGAGTATATGCTCCACGTGTGTGAGTTTTTGGATACTCTCGGGGGGTGTGGTTACCTCCGTCATTTTATTAACCCGTTTACGCGCGCTGTCCTTAAGAGACCTTCGAACCACTGAATAATTTCTGTTTGGGACTTCGATTTGCTTCGTGGAGCGAGATGTTTAATATGACCAATCTCACGGAGTCTAATACACTTAGGGTTAATTTTAACTTTATTAATAAAGCATGAAAAACAAACCTTTTCGATCTGAATCCCCACAAACGAATACATTGTAACGTTGTTGTCTGTGAATATTGGACGAATACGCTTGTATTCATTGACGAACATTTTATTAGTTAGACCCTTCGTCATCACTTTGGGATTCAGGGGAGCCTCGCATTTGTGACAGACGGATGTCCATTTTAAATACATGCATTCTAAACGCCTCAAAGTTTTAACCTAAGTTAAATAAAAACATTCAAAACAAACAGATATGACTTACGAAGACTGTCTCCGCGACGCCATGCGTCTTCACAAAGTCCGCGCCCCTGACGAGAGATGCGAACGTCTGGCCAGGAGTGTTTTCAAGATGAGGGAAAAATATAAACAACTTGAAGAACAAAAGAAACGGCGGTCGATGACGGTAATCACTATTACGCCCGAAAAAGTAGTGGAACAAAAGTATTCAGGGAAAATATGCCAGGCATTTACACTCAAGGGGAAGAAATGCACTTTCAAGGCGAACTGTGGAAACTTCTGTAAAAAACATAACGTAACCGATAAGAATTTGGTCGCATTTTTAGCTCAATAATTTTATTATGTAATTATAAATGTACGACCAAGAAATGCTAAAACCGATTATTGTTTCCATGGTTTTATTCCTGATCATCGCTAAGTTTATCCCCGAGATTATCAAGAAACCCACCGGTATCGGTATAATCGATGATATCAACATGTTGCTCATCGCCCATCAAGATTCACTTGCCCCAGGAGCTGTGTTGACAGGTGTCATCACCATTTTGACCTACTATATTATTGATCAGGAATTCATTTAGAATATTCTCGCTCCCAATGAGTCTTTTCGTGTGCGAATGATCCATGTATTTTAGTCTTTTATCAAATGCGTCGCGCATATACTCTAATAGCTCTTCGGAACTGGGATCACCCCAACGCGTACCCTTTTTGAAGAGAAAGTCGTCTTCTTCCAACTCTTTAATCTTACACGATACAGTGTATGGTGTATTGACGTACTCAGAAGCACCCCCATAGTTCGTGATGATGACCGGTTTGTCTCTCATAGCAGCCTCTACCGCCCCCAGTCCAACCCCCTCGGAGTGTGAAAAGTTTACGTAGCAATCACCCATCCGGTGTATATCATCGATGTCTTCTTCTGGTATGAGACCATTGATCACCTTGACGTTGGGAAGATCTATACGCACCCGGTTGTTGCATGTGGCCTTGACCAGAAGTCGAGCGTTGGGTTCGTTTAGCCTCACAAAGGCATCAAGAATGCCGTTGAAGTTTTTGCGTTTATCCATTATGTTACCTATGTGGTAAAATACGTATCGTTCTTCCATGGGTACGTGCGCGTGTATAACGAAGAACGTAGTTTCGGGAAACTGTCTCGAAAATACATCGCGGCAGAAAGCGCTCGGGACGGCCACGCGTTCGAAGTGCTTGAAGAGGCTTCCGTAGTCACAGTGCACAGTTTCAGTCTCACACACGGTCATACACGTTATTTGTTTATATTTTTCTTTTAAAGCGGGTATTATCGATAGCCACTGCGGTGTGGGAAGGGCAAATATGAAAGCCATGTCAGCGTCTGGTAATTCGTTTGTCAGCTCCACGTAGGTACTACCAGGAAAAAGTGCCTCGTACTTTTTCAGGTGTTGCCCGATACCAGACAACAGCGATGGACCTATGAGTAACATTCCTTTTAAAGATAATATTCATTTTATATATATAATATGGACGCACTCAAGAAAGATATTCTGGAAGAACTTAATAGCGTTCGTATGAACAAAAAGCATGTATATGACACAATTCTCAAAATTATAGACCTTCTTCCCCAGACGGGACCGGTCAGTGAGGAGAACTACTCCCAATTATGGTTGGAGAAATGCGCCGCAGCTGCTAAGCCCACGGAGCCCACGAAGCCCACGAAGCCCACGGAGCCCA
>CERI01117553.1_pt1 | contig 13320 bp, 13 predicted proteins | sample 350261 | NCBI WGS metagenome assembly CERI01 (sample SAMEA2620979, study PRJEB7988) | marine metagenome | isolation source: saline water (ENVO:00002010), including
CAGTACCGAAGGCAGTACCGAAGGCAATGCCACAACCAGAACCGAAGGCAATGCCACAACCAGAACCGAAGGCAGTGCCACAACCAGAACCGAAGGCAGTACCAAAATAAAAATAGATGAAACTTGACAGGTTATTCGTAAAAAAAATGAAAATTATTTTTTAAATTGAAAATAATATAAGAAATGAAAACAAGGTAAAAGAAGAAAAAATGTCTTTGGAATACCTGAATATTGGGGATACGCTTAAAATGTCTTCTAAAGAGATTGTTCCATTTCAAATAAAACCAATAAAGGGTCATTTAATTGATGCGACGGAAGATACTATCATGGTGAGTGAAAATGAAACATTAAAAGGTCGTACTTTTACTGTAAAAATTATAAAACTTTGTGAGGAGTATGAAATTACACGTCTATCTTAATTTTTTAATTAACGTTGTACAAAAAACAGAAAATGAAGAAAAATAAAATATAAATGAATATTATATATGACTAGTTTGGAATCAAAGTACTATCCAGCAATTGCTTTATTTGTGACTATATTCATTAATGGTACAGTAGGGAATAAAGTTGGTGAAATAGCTAATTCACCAGAACAGCGTTTAACTTTCGAACCAGTTAATGCTACATTTTCTATTTGGAGTGTAATTTATACTGCTTTAGCTTATGTTGTATTGAAGCAAATTACAAATCCAGAACAAATGTGGGATGATATGTCTATTAATTTATTTGTTTTATCTTGTGTATTAAATTGTGCTTGGATTATTGCTTGGACAAGTGAACGTTTAGTTTTATCTCAATTTATTCTTTATGGTTTAGCTGCGTCGTTAATTTATTTATGGTATTTAAATAAAAATGCTTTAACTAGTACACAAAATTGTTTAGCAATTTATGTAGCTTGGGTTTTGGGTGCAAGTATCCTTAATACATGTAAATCATTAAAGGTAGAAAGAGGTGTTAAAGATTCTGAATTATCTAGAGGAGCATTAGTTATCTTTTGTGCCATTCATATTGCATGGCCTTTAATTTTTATGGATCGTTTAGATGAATGCTTACCAGTTGCATTTGTTGGAGCATTTACTACATTTGGTATTTTATCACAAAATACACCAGATTCAAGAGAATGGGTATTAGGTTTAGCAGTTACATTAATGACTAGTTATGTTTCAGCACGTCGATTTTTAAATTAAATCAACAATAACACTATTTTCAATATCTTCTCCTAATAGAGTTATAATATCTTGTTTTAATAAAATTTCTTTTTGTAAGAGTGAATTAGCTAAAAGTATTAGCATTTCTTTTCTTGTTTTCAACAAATCTTTTGTTTTTTGATAACATTTCACAAGAATATTTTGGATTTCTTCTTCGATATTATTCATAATATCTTGTCCAATATTTCTAGAATCCTGTGCATGTTTAGATAAATCATATGCTAATGGACCTAAAGAACTTAAACCATATTCAGTAGTCATTCTTCGTGCTAGTTGAGTCGCTTTTTGAATATCATCATATGCTCCTGTTGTTGGATTTTCAAAGAATATTTCTTCAGCAACTCTACCTCCATATAATGTCATAATTTCGGCAAGCAATTCTTTTTTATTATATAATTTTTTATCTTGAGGTTCAGGTTGACTAAATCCTAAAGCATTTCTTCCTCTGGGAACAATACTAACTTTGATTGGTGGTTTAGCTGCATCTAAAATATAACCCATGACAGCATGTCCAGCTTCGTGATGAGCTACTATATTTGTTTCTGTTTCAGACATTAATCTAGACTTTTTCCGCATTCCAATAGCAATTTCATCAATAGCTTCTTCAAAATCAGGATATGAAATAATAATATTATCATTTAATTCTTCAATATCATCTTCAGATTTCTTAGAATATTTTCGTTCATATCTGCGAACTGCAATTATTGCTGCTTGGTTACAAATATTTGAAATATCTGCACCAGAAAATCCTGGTGTAATTTTTGCTAATTTAGCAGAATAATCATTTATATTAATTTTATTTGTTTCTTTATCATTATCTAATTTAAGAGGTTTCATATATAATTTGAATATAGCTTTTCTTTCACGAATATTAGGTGGATCAATTATAATTTTTCGATCAAATCTACCTGAACGTAATAGAGCAGAATCAATTGAATCATCACGATTAGTTGCTCCAATAATGAGTATTTCATCGCTGGTATCAAAACCATCCATTTCAACTAATAATTTATTTAAAGTAGAATCACTTTCTCTATTATGTTCACCCAATTTAGAACGTTTAGAACCAATACCATCTATTTCATCAATAAAGATAATACATGGAGCATTCTTTCTAGCATTATCAAATAATTTTCTTATTCTAGCAGCACCAACACCTATATAAACTTCATTAAAATCACTACCAGATGTACTAATAAAATTTATATTACACTCACCAGCTATAGCCTTCGCAAGCATTGTTTTTCCACATCCAGGTTCACCAATCATTAATAGTCCTTTTGGTAATTTAGCTCCTAATTTAGCATACTTTTCTCGATAAAGCATAAAATTAATATATTCTTGTATTTCTTCTTTAACTTCTTCCAATCCAGCTACGTCTTTAAGTGTAATTTTATTATATTTATCTGTAGGTCTATGTATTTTAATTTTATGAGTTCCGGTACTTTGAATATTTATACTGTTTAATGCTTTTAAACTTAATTTAATAAGGAAAAATGCAACAAAAAAGAAAATTGCATAATTAATTAAATTATAGAATGAGGCAGATGCTTGAGTATAATAAATTTCTGGTTTGTGAGATATAATTAGTGAGTTAATTTGTTGTTCAAGTTGATGATAAGTAGGGAGAACAACAGAAAACCATTTTTGAGAAATAGTCTTAGTAACAGTACATATTGGTTGATAGGCAATTTTAAGAGTAGAGTTTTGATGTTGTATAGTTTGAATACTTTCGGTTAATAAATGAGCAATATGAGTTTGTTCATTTATTTGTAGAAGAGTTGAATTTCCACTTTTTATAATATCTAACATTTTACTGATTGTGATCATAAATGGTAAAGAGTCATAGAGATGAATTAACCATGAACTCAGTGACATGATAAAAATAGCTGAGATCATTGGTTCAAACATCTATTTAATTCCAAAAGTTAATAGGAACATAGAAAATATATTTGTCTATAAAGCAAATGGAAATGCGACTATTAATAATTTTATTATTTCAGTATTTGTTGAATATTTTGTTAAAAAATGCATAAATTCATATTTATAAAGTATTTGTAATTGTGTATTTAATGTTTGCATTATATGTTTGACTTGAATAAAATACATACCAGCGTGTTTGGGGAGAAAAATATCACAAAGTAATTCATGAATTACACATTCTTGTAAATAAGAAGAATTATAATGATCATTAATAGTTATTACTGTTTTTGTATTTGTTTTTGTTTTATTCAATATAAATATAGGAATAGGAGGATATATTTGTAAATGTTGTATATCTTCATCTTCCTCTTCATCTTCATCTTCATCTTCATCTTCATCTTCCTCTTGAATAGATTTAATTATAGCTTGATATCCAAATTTAGGTATGGTGATATATTGTCCAACTTTTGCATTTATATTTTTATTAATAGATACATGATTGCGATCAATACTTTGCAAAAACATATGCAGGGCATAGAGAAAAAATAATAGTAAATTAATTATTTATCTCTATCCAGTAAGGAATTATAAAATCAGGTATGTTATTTTGCTTTGCCAGTTTATAAATAATATCGTTTTCACTTTTATCAACTTGTCCTAGACATAAAAGTAAGGTAGCCGATAATATATCGCATTCTCGTTGTAATATTATGTCAGCTTCATTTAAGATATCTTCTGAAGTTCGTCCTTTTATATCTGTTTCTATTTCGAGATCTGTATGATTGCTGTCATTATATGCATACCAACATCTATTTTGTTGCCATTTAGCATGCTCCATATCTATTTCCGTGCCTAAAACAGCACTTGCTTTTATTACAACTTGTTCTCCTGGAAATAGACGAACTAATTCAATACCATCGATAAATATTGTGTCTTTTCCATCAATAACAAGTCTGCCATCAGGTGGAGCTGGTATCATTTCTAATCGATGTTTTATTTCGTATGATGTCATACGTGAAGTATTAATCGGAATTTCTATATGATGCCATGCCCAACATGGTATTTTTCCAATGATAATACATCGTAAAGCATTTGCGTGTGTAAATGTAAAAGGCATTTTTTTATGAATGGTTTAATTTTTCTATTTGTTTATAAAAATTTTCATGCATTTGTTCTATAGATTCATAGTTTTCGGGATATAAAGGTTTTCCAAAATATACGTGAATGTGGTTTGGTAATCCAAACCATAATGTAGGAATTGGGATTTTAAACGTTTTATAACACCATTTTGTTAGTGAAGGAATACAATCTGTTAGCAATTTATTTTCATTTCTAATAAAAATTGGGATAACAGGAACATTTTTATTTTTAGCAATTTTTATGAAACCTTTATGTTTAGTATATATACAATTTGTTTGATTTGATATAAGAGCTTCTTGTACACCTCCTGGATAAAGTAATACATGACGTTTATTATTTAAAGTAGCTTCAATAGATTTTTTATCAGCATGTGCCATACAACCACGTAAGAAACATAGGAAAAACCGTGTGATAGGATTATAGAAAATGATTGATGCTGCATGAATAACAACATTATCATTTTTGGAAAATAACAGATATGGTGTTAATGGCATTATACCATGAGGTGTAGCTGCTAATATACATGGCTGTCCATCTAGATTTTGATAATTTTCATAATTATATATTGTCATTGATTTAATTCTTTGTGCTAAAAAATACATTGACAAATAATCAAATATATTTTTAGTTATATAATTACGATGAGTCAACACTGGACATAGCATAATAATTAGTATAGTAGTTGTGATTTTTACCAAACTTATATAATAAAAAAGTATACACCAAAACAATAATTGCATTGCTGGTGATGCCAGCCAAAACCCACATATTGCAATAACATATTCAAACATAAATATATAACTTAAAATCAAATTAGTAGAAAAAAATGAAATTAAATTAAAAAAACAATAAAAAGATGTTATCTTACGAATATTTATGTTCTGATATTTGGAAAATAGTAATAGAATTTTTACTTAATTATGAAGTTGGACATTTCATATTGTTATCTAAAAAAATTAAAGAAGATCATGATTTTGAATTAGGACAATCACATGCTAGACAGATAAAACAAACATTATCTTTTCCGAAACAATCTAATTCGAGTATGTATAATTTTAATTACATACCAGAAATATTAAATTGGCCAACTATTTTAAAATTACATCCTCATATTCTATTAGCTTATTGTATTAAAAATATAAGAGTCCCTGAAGCTAGTCAAAAATTTTGGGTTACAAAATTTCACATGGAAATTGATGAAAATGGTATAGTTAAACAATTACCGACAACATGTAATTGTTTAACATTAGATAATGATGCAATAATTGTATGTATAGAAATACATTATAAAAAAGGTTTTATATTAAAAGAATATAAAGGTGAAATTAAATCATCTAAAATAATTTCAAACAAATTAAATAACTTAGTCAAATTAGCATTAAGAGAATTATAATTGATACCAAGAACCGTCTAAAGCCATAAATTTAGTAGTTTTTGTTATTGATATTGATGTATTTGAGGAATTAGGGAACACTTTTAATTCGCCAGTATTAACAGTAGATGAAATTAATATTGTTTTTGTTTCTCCATCAATAGTATTTTCACCTAGAGGTAGTTTTAATTCGGTAACACCATCAATACGGAATTCTAATATACTGTTATTTTTTATTTGAGTAGCTGAAGGTTTATTCAAATGTGAATCGTATTTTAATACATTTAGTATTAGACGACCGTTAATTGTAGTTGAAGTTTCATCAATATGGAGACAACGTTTAGGTTGTCCATTAATATTATTATAAATAGAAAATGCACTAGAGTTATCATTATTATAGGTAGATACTAGACGAGAAGTCCATTTTGATCTACTATCATTTGAAGATGCTACTGCAAATTCAGCACTAGAAGTAAAACCGGTACTTAATGTATTATTATAACTTTGATGACAAAATTGTGCTGAACAACCAAGTTCTCCAGCTACATCAGAAAAATTAGAAGTATCAGTTTGATATACAGTCAAATTTCTAGAAAATTGCCCTGTAGAACCAACACTAATACGATCTGTAGATACAAAATCTGAATATGTTTCAGAAAATGGTTTTGAAACACTACCAATTTTTGCATTAGTTGTGGGGATAATTTGTTTAACTGATATAGTATCTAATGAGACTAATCCCCCTAAAAACGAAACAGGACTGCTAAAAGATATTTTATCATTTGTATGTGTACTTATATTATCTACTTTCAACATACCTCTACAAAATACAGATCCTCCAGTTTTTTTATTTGCTACACCAACAGAATATTCTCCACATGATAGATGTGTAATATTAACATCATCAGCACATTTTACACTAAAATTACCAATACGTGTATGTTCATCCCAGTTACAGCATTGTAATTCATAGTCATAATTTTGTAAACGAAGATGATATGAGCTAATTTGTCCATATGTAAGATCGCAATTTAAGAATGAAATAACAACTTTGTCTTGTGTGATACTGAGAATCTCTAGGCTCTGATCACCAGTAATATGACGGCGACCTAAATATACATCACCAGTTATATGTGCTTCATTCCATTCATGCTGTAAACTACCCAAGCCAGATGTACCATTAACTAATGGTAATAAAGAACCGCCAATTTTAGCATCTGGTGCAAATGTTAAGGGTGTAGATATAAGTACTCCCATAGATGTAGAAGAAATACCATGAACAGAATCATTTCCACAAGATGAAATAGGATGTTGATGTGGAATTGCTGAAGGGCAGGAGCATATACCAGCTTCACCACGCTTACCTTGAATCCCTTGAATCCCTTGTATTCCTTGAATCCCTTGAGGACCTCTATCACCTTTATCACCTTTATCACCTTTATTCCCTTTAATACCCTGTATACCAGGTGTTCCAGCTACGCCTGGTTGTCCTGTTAAACCTGGTGGTCCTTGTTCTCCATCTTTTCCAGGTTCACCTTTAGGTCCTCTTATACTAACACCAGTAACATCTACAACATCACCAGGTGGTCCTTTTGGTCCTGTATCACCTTTATCACCTTTATCACCTTTATCGCCTGTATCACCTTTTGTACCTTGATTGCCATCTTCACCACGATCTCCCCTAGGTCCAATTTCACCTTGAGACCCAGTTTCACCTTGTTCACCTTGTTTACCCTGTATCCCTTGATCTCCTGTACACCCCTGTGGTCCAACACAACCTTGTTCACCACGTTGTCCTGATGGTCCTCTGGGACCAACTTTACAAGAATTAGATTGAATTATATTACATGAATCAGAGTCAGAATCAGAGTCAGAATTATTATTTACACAGCTAGTATTAGTATTAGTATAATTATTAATATTATGTTCATTAATTTTTTTACCTTGAATAAATAAATTACCTTGAATATGTAAATCTTCTTTAACATTGCCATTATCACATGTCATATTTCGAATAGTTTGATCGTAAGGCATAGCACGTTATTATTAAATCAAAAAGAAAATTTATGAAATGCGCTCATAGTAAAATAAAAATATAAAAGAGTTTTAACAGGAACATATGTCTAATGCAGCATTGTTACAAATCGTAGCTGTCGGTAGAGAAGATGACGAACTAACAGTAGATCCAGAAATTACTTTTTTTAAACAAGTTTACAAACGTCATGTGCCATTTGCTATGCAAACAGTACCAGTTATGTTTACAAATAGTTTTACTTTAGGATCAACTATGAGTGTAAATTTGGAAAGAGTAGGTGATTTAGTCTCAACATTAACGCTTCATGTGCGTCTTAAGAGTTTTGAGTGTTCTAAAATTAAATGGATAGATCATATCGGAAATGCTTTAATTAAACAAATTGAAATAGAAATTGGTGGAAATGTAATTGATAGACAATATGGGGAATGGATTCATATTTGGAATGAATTATCACAACCAGCAGCTAAAAAGAATGTATATAAATCATTAATTGGTTTTAGTTCGAGTGATGCCCAAGATTTATATATACCTTTAAACTTTTGGTTTTGTAGATATACAACTTTAGCATTACCATTAATTGCTTTATCGCATCATCAAGTACGTGTAAATATTACAACTAGATCTTGGAAAGAATTAGTATATTATCCATGTGGTACAGATGTATCTGGTATAAATAATCAAAATTTAGTTGAAAAAAGTCATTTATTAGCTGATTACATTTATTTAGACAACGAATCAAGAAAAACAATGGCAACAACAGAACATCGTTTTCTAATTGATCAAATTCAAACAACAGGTACTATTTCAATTCCAATAACAAGTAAACATTATCGTTATCCATTATCCTTTTCACATCCAGTTAAATCTTTATATTGGGTATTTCAAGATAGTGCAAATACCCCTAGTTCTACTAGAAGTAATAGAGGTGTTGATACATTTTTTAGATATCATACCTTATCACATGGAAAAATTAAACCGATTGCAAGAGATATGCAAATAAAAATAAATGGACAAGAATTTACACATAATTTTGGTGAAAAATATTTTAATATGTTGCAACCATACTATCGTCATACTGGAGGCAGTTCTGGTGTAGATGGACCAATACCTGGTCTTTATAATTTTAATTTTTGCATGCGTCCTGAAGAACATCAACCAACAGGAACTTTGAATTTTAGTAGAATTGAAAATGGCTTTTTACATGTTGAATTTGATGAAACTAATACTTATGATAATATGAATACTTTAGATTTCAGAGCATATGCATTAAATCAAAATATATTATTGATATCTAGTGGAATGGGTGGTATAATTTATAAATAAATTATTTAAATGTATCATTTATTGTACTAATACCTAAATATTCTTCTATATTAACATATTTTTTGGTTTCATCCCACATTTCAGATACACTTCTCATTTCTGTAACAATTATCCCTTTTGAAATATTTGGAATTTGTCTTCGCATATTAAGTGGATTCTTCCCATCTAATAATTCTTTAATAGCCATCATTCGAGGAGTATCTGCATCTGATACAGATGTTAAACATTTACCACCACCTTCAAAATGCTGTGCTCTATGACCTAATATTAAAGCTATTTCGAAAGGGTTTAATGGTTTTAAAGATTTACATTCATCGCCTTTCAATATAATGCGTGCAAATTTATCTTTGGTTTTGTGTTGAATATTATCATTATTTATTAAATTTGAAGATAATTGATCAATATCATTATCTAGCGTATCATCATCTGAATCAGATGATAATTCAGATTCATCTGATTCCTCTGATTCAGATGACTCATCTGATGACTGCGATTCATCAGATGAATAATTTAATGAATCCTTAGATTCATTATCAGAATCATCCTCTGTTGAATCTTTTTTATTATTTTTAGATGACATAATTATTAATTACATACTCTATTTGTATTTATAATTAAATTCAATTTTTCTATAATAGTTTTATAAAAAATAATATGATTAAAACTTAAAACTGAGTTTGTAATTCACCACATTTATCACATCTAAAAATTATTGATAAACTATTATTATATCTCATACTTGATACAATATCACCTGAACATTTAGCACATGATATTTTTTTTGTTCTTGAAACAATTGAACTTTGTAATTGTCTAGTCACTGTTTTTGTATCTATTTTTAGAATATCATCTGTTTCTGAATAAAGAGCTGTATTTTCTTCGACTTCATCTTGAACATTGCAATTTTTATTATAACATTGTTTTCTTAATTCACCTAAAGGTGTAGATGATGAACTTATTAAGTTTTTTTTATCATTTTTTCTTGTAAAAAAAAGTCCAGTACCACATTTACAAATAGTTGAATTCATTTTAATTAATTATTTATTAAACTTTAATTATATTTAGAATATTATTCAATTTTTTTTAAGCTTTTGCTTCAGCATCGCCATCTTCAGCATCACTATCTTCTTCAAACATGTATGCATTTCGAAGAGCAGGATTTTTAACTTTCATTTGCAAAGATCTCCATCCAGTACCAAACTTTTTATTAACAACCCAAATACCAGTACATTCAACCAAATTCTTTACGATTGCACCCCTGCTAATATCTTTAGTTAAATCCTTAAGTGGTTCACTCTTTTCATTAAAAGCACGTGTAGAAAAGTTATCTGGAGCACCTTCTTCATCATTTTTGAATGATGGTAATTTATATTGAAGTTTTGGTTGCGGATATTTAGTACTCCTTTTACCTGTTTTAGGATCTTTAGAATATGTCATATGAGGATTGTAAAATGCGGTAACAACTTCTTTACTTGCATCGTCCATTTGTAACCATTCACCTGAATGCTCACAGCCAGCATCAACAATCATTTTATCGAAACCTTCACAGAAAGTAATATAGGCTTTCTGTTTTTTATCTGAATCATATTCATGGAAAATAACAGGTAATTTATGCTTAAAATATGAATTACCATTTTTACCAGAAACTTCAAAACTAGAGACCCCAAATTGGGCTTTCATCCACGGTGCTTCAACAATAAGAGGATGTAAATTTCCTTCTTCATCTTCAATTTGTACTTTAATCGCTAAATTCCCAAAATCATCCGATGTACTTTCATCTGTCGATAGACGAATACGACTAAGCGCATCTTCAGCAACATCTGTATCAGTTAGTTTTACTACGTATAAGCTCATGATTATATATGTATGTGTTTGTATATATATGTATCTATAATAATGTTTAAAGTAAAAATAATATATAATTCAGTTTTTTTTAATCAACTTCTTCCATTTCATTAGTATCATCTCCATCTGCTTCAAGTGGTGGTAGATCTTCTTCTTTTTCAACAATATCTTCATCATCCAAATCTAAACCAAGTGATACTAAACGATGAATACGGTTAGCAAATTGAGATGGTTTATCAAGGGTAAACCCAGATGTAATTAATGCAGTATCATATAGTAAATATACTAAATCACGAACCATTTTTTCTTGTGGTTCTTCTGCTTCAATACATTCTTTAATTTTTCGACAAATCTTATGATCTGGATTAATTTCAAGTGTCTTCTGACTACGCATAAACATATGCTGTTGGTCATTAGCCATTGCCTGTGCTTTAACAATTCTTTCCATATTAGCTGACCAACCATGTTCTCCAGTTGTTAGACAACAGGGTGAATTATTCATTCTATTAGAAACAGAAACCTTATTGACCTTGTCTTCCAAAATATCTTTAATTTTCTTACATGTAGCTTCAAATGATTTTGTAGTATCTTCAGTAACTTTATCACCCAAATCAGTATTATCTTTAGTAGCACATAAAAGTTTCTTACCATCAAATTCCTTTAGTTGTTGTACAGCATATTCATCAATAGGATCACATAAGAATAAAGTTTCATAACCCTTCTTACGCAAAGTTTCCAAGAAAGGTGAATCATAAACAGATTCGACAGATTCACCCGTAATATAATAAATACCTGGTTGATCTTCTTTCATATTTTTGACATAATCTGCTAAAGAAGTTAGTTTTGGTTTATCTAGTGTATCTTCTGTTACTGTACGTGTACTTGCAAAACGAAGCAGTTGAGATAATTTATCTCTATTTTTACTATCTTCATGAATACCTAACTTAATACATTTACCAAAGTTTTGATAAAATTCCTCAAATTCTTTTTCTTCTAAATTAGAAATCATCTCAATCGTTTTCTTCACAAGATTCTTACGAATAATCTGTACAACACGACTCTGTTGTAGCATTTCACGTGAAACATTAAGAGGCAAATCTTGTGAATCTACAATACCATTGACAAAATTGAGATATTCTGGCATTAGTTCTTTACATTCATCTGTAATAAATACTCGTCGAACATATAGTTTAACTTTATTTTTCTTATTTCTTACTTCTTGAAACATATCAAATGGTTGTTTCTTTGGAATATAAAGCAATCCTGTAAATTCAAACTGCCCTTCAACATGGAAATGTTGTTTAGCAACATAAGTATCATAGTCATTTGAAATTGCCTTATAAAATTGTGCATGTTCATCATCAGTTACGTCATCAGCTTTTCGAGTCCATACAGGAGATTGCTCATTAAGTTGTTTCCATTCCTGTGATACAACTGTTTTAGTTTTCTTTTTCTTTTCTTCTTTAGTAGTTTCATCTTCATCTTCTACATTTTCAACTTTAACTGCATCATCATCCTTTTCTTCTTCCTCCTCCTCTTCATCATCAGTTACCTCCTCTGATTTTTCACATTCTAAATAAATCGGAAAATCGATAAACTGAGAATGCATTTTAATAATTTCACGCAATTTGTTTTCTTCCAAATATTCTACAGAATCTTCTTTCAAATGAAGATAAATGTGCGTACCCCGTGAAGTTGGTAGTTCTGAATCAACCGAAATTTCATCAATAGTATATTTACCTTGAGCATCAGATTCCCATACATATGTTTTTGAATCATCAACATCTGTCCGTGTTGTTACAACACGAACCTTATCAGCCACTAAAAACGCTGAATAAAAACCAACGCCGAATTGACCAATCATATTAACATCTTTTGATTTTTCTAAAGCTTCCATAAAAGCCTTTGTTCCAGATTTAGCAATTGTGCCAATATTACTAATTAAATCTTCCTTTGTCATACCAATACCTGTGTCAGATAAAACTAATACTTTCTTATCTTTGTCTGCTTGAATATTCATTTTTAATTCAGAAACTTCTCCCATTACATCTTTATCAGTCAAACTTTTGTAACGAATCTTATCTAAAGCATCAGAAGCATTAGATACCAACTCACGCAAAAAGATGTCCTTGTTGGAATAAAAAGCATTCACAATAAGGTTCATCAATTGACTAATATCCGCTCCAAATTCAAAAGATTCAGCTGTACTATTTTCTGTCATAGTTTGTTCTTTGTCTGTCATTTTATATAAACTGTAAATACAAATAGATTTATAACAATTTTTTCATAAATCAAATTGAAGTAAACTATATTATGTTTATTTGGTCAAGTATAATCATAATTTGTATATGTGCTATCAAATATAAAATATTGTTAAAATATATTACAAATTATATTTTAACAAATAAAGAGTTGAAAACATTTGGATTGGTGATAGACTCCCCGCCCTAAAGGACGGGGCATCTTTTTTTGTA
>CERI01110975.1_pt1 | contig 13319 bp, 16 predicted proteins | sample 350261 | NCBI WGS metagenome assembly CERI01 (sample SAMEA2620979, study PRJEB7988) | marine metagenome | isolation source: saline water (ENVO:00002010), including
TTACTTGAGAATAGGCAGAAAAACCGCCTACTAACATCTTAGGTTTATGCTCCATAGCTAATTTTTCGATCTCATCGTAATCTAGCATTCCGTTATCATCAATTCCATACTGGATCGCATTAAACAGTTTTCCAGAAAAATTTACTTTAGATCCATGCGTCAAATGACCACCAGCATCTAAACTCATTCCTAAAATGGTATCTCCAGCATTTAATAAGGCTAAATAAACTGCAGCATTAGCTTGAGATCCTGAATGTGGCTGAACATTAGCATAGTCAGCTCCATATACTTCTTTTAATCGATCAATCGCTAGCTGCTCTGCAACATCAACATTTTCACAACCGCCATAATATCTTTTGCCTGGGTAACCTTCTGCGTATTTATTAGTTAATACTGATCCTTGAGCTTCTATTACTCTTGGGCTCGCATAATTTTCAGATGCTATAAGCTCAATATGCTCTTCTTGTCTTACAATTTCGTTTTTTATAGCTTTAGCTAATTCTGAATCGTAACCTTCTATTTTCATATCTTCGTTAAACATCGTATCTCCTTCCATGTAATATAAAATTATTCAATAAATTAAGTGTCATTTTCCGCTAGAGTCTTAAGTATGTCAACAATCACAGGACTTGAACCAAAATATGGCAATGATTTTATTATCACACCTTTATGTTTCAACCTTTCTTTATCGACAATTCCTGGTATGTCTTCAATCACATGCATTCCAGCAGCTAAAAAATAAGGCATTATTAGGATTTCGGAAGCATTTTTTTCAATACAAGATTTTATACCATCTGGAATAGATGGCTTAGCTATCTCTAAAAAGCATGCCTCAACAATATCGAAAACTTGAGATTTCAACAATATGTTGTTGGCAAGCTGGTGAATTTCAATATTTGATACTTTTTTTCTGCTACCGTGTGCAGCTACAAGTAATGCTTTTTTCTTTTTATTCAATTATTTACACCTTTTAATTCATTTAAATTATCTAAAGAGTCGACACTAATTCCTGGATCACTAACTGCGCAATAAGCAGATATTTTAAGTTTATTATCTAAAAATCTATACTGTTCAAGACTTAAACTAATCTCATTATTTGATTGGGGAAGACTTTTATATAAGTATAAATCTTTGACTGAATAAAAATATATGCCAATATGTTTATATATCTCCACATCAGAATCATTATTTACAACTCGACAGAACCCTTCAACACCATCTCTTATAATGATTTTAACAGTATTTTTATCTAAATTAAGATCTGGGTTACTTAATGGATAATATAAAGTAGACAAACCTTTGTTATTTATAGATTTATTTGCTAAGAAATCAATGTTATCTGCCGTCAACTCAGGCATATCTGCCTGTAAATTAATTACCATTACACTTTCTTCCCATTCTAAAATCTTTGCCAATTCCGCTGTTCTTTCGGTACCATTATTATTTTTTTTTGATGTAATGTAGACATTATCAGTAAAATTTTTTGCAACTTCATAAACTTTCTCACTATCAGTGGCTATATATACATCTTTTGCATTAGATTTTTTTGCATTTAAAAAAACATGCTCGAGCATGCTTTTATCACTAATTTTAGTTAAGACCTTTCCGGGAAATCTAGAAGAATCATAGCGAGCGGGAATAACAACGTAAAAGTCCATAAATACTTCTCTTATTTTAGATATAAATCTTTAAACTTCTCGTACTCATCAAAACTAAGCTCTCTAGCATCTGATTCCAACATAACTGGTATATCATCTTTAATAGGATAAGCAAGTCTTGCTGGTAAAGATATTAGCTCATTTGATTCTTTATGAAAATATAGCTTACACTTTGTTACAGGACAAACAAGTATGTTTAGTAAATTTTTATTCAAAATATTTTACACCTTTAGTAGATCTAGTAGCTTATCATTCAACATTATTTTAATATCATTATCAACAACAATTTTAGTTGGCAAGTAATATGTATTTTCTAGTTTAAAATTTACACATTTTACAAAATCTTTTTCCGTCATAAGTACTTTATAGTTATCTTTAAATTTAAAATCATCTTTATTTAAAAGGTGGTGATCTGGATAAATATGTGTGATTAAATCAATATTTAGTCTTTCTAAATCTTTAATCAAAAGATCTGGATTAGCAATTGCAGTTACAAGATGTACAGTTGTTCCACTAATATCAAAAATATCTATTTCTGAGGAATCAATTAAGGATATAGCATTAGATACATCATAATAAAATCCTTTTAGATTAGATTTTTTATTTTTATTAAATATTATATTTTCATAATATTTTATTGATGATGGCAATTCTCTTAACGGTCCGGCAGGTAAAACTAAACCATTACCAAATGGTTTAGTTTCTTTAACAATAACAATATTAAGATTTCTATTTAATTTATAGTGTGTGAGCCCATCATCAGAAATGATTGCGTCCAAAGTATAATTTTTTGCTAAATGCTCATAGGCTTTTTTTCTATCTTTACATTTACATACTATACATTTAGTTTTTTTACTAATCAAAATAGCTTCGTCTCCAACTTCACTTGGTGTTGATGCACCGTTAACAATTTCTAAATTTCTTGGGTTAATAGTTTTATATCCTCCAGAAATTACACCAACGTTATAACTTCTTGATGTTAAGTAGTTGCATAGCCAGATTACTAAGGATGTCTTTCCTGTGCCACCTACAGTTAAATTTCCTATTACAATTACGGGTACCGTATTAATTCTTCTTTTTAATTGAATATTTTTTTTTAAAAAATTTATGGTTATGTAAATAAGTGATAGTGGTATTAAAAGAATATTTAGTATATAAATATTATCTAACGAATATAAATAAAATTTTTTAAGTGTTGGTAGTTTTGATTTATTTAGCACTATTTAAATATTTGAGAATTGTAAAGTTTATAATAATAATTTTTCTTATCCATCAATTCCTTATGATTTCCTGTTTCAATGATAGCACCATCATTCATTACTACTATTGTATTAGCATTTTCGACTGTCGACAATCTATGGGCTATTATTATAGTAGTTTTACCCTGTTTAAGCTTATCTAATGCTTTTTGAATGTATTTCTCCGAAACAGTATCAAGTGAAGATGTTGCTTCATCAAATATGAGCACATGCGAGTTTTTTAGAAATGCTCTTGCTATTGCAAGCCTCTGTCTTTGACCACCAGATAATAAAACTCCATTTTCACCAATAACAGTATTTATTCCGTCTGGCATATCATTAATGAAATCTTTGGCATATGATTTTTCAACAGCATCATTGATATCCTCATCTGAAATATTTTTTTGGCCATAAGATATATTATTTCTCACTGTGTCATTAAAAAGGATTGTGTCTTGGCCAACATAACTAATATTATCTCTCAGAGAATCAAGCGATAAATCTTTAATATCTATATTATCAATAGTAATTTTTCCTGATTTTGGGTTATATAATCTTGGAATTAAATTAACTAATGTTGATTTTCCACATCCAGACATTCCTACAAGAGCAATTAACTCACCTGTTTTTACAGTTAAATTAATATTATTTAAAACTATAGAATTGGAGCTTTCGTATTTAAAATTAACATCTTTAAAAATAATATTATTATTTATTCTCACATTTTCAATAAGACCATTATTATTTTCTGAAGACTCATCAATTAAACTAAAAACATTTTCTCCAGCTGCAATACCCTGTTGCAGTCTCGCATTAATACTTGCTAATCCTCTAGCAGGCCCTAGAATCATAAACATTGCGAACATAAAAGAAACAAATGAACCTACTGTTATTGATTCTAAAATAAAATCAAAAGTCGATAATAAAATAATTCCGGATAATGCTGAGCCAACAATTAACATAATTACAGCACTATTAATTCCTTCTGTAAGCGCTAAATTCATATGACTTAATTTATTTTTATTATTAGTATCATTAAATCTAGTTACTTCTCTGTCATACCCTTTAAAAATTTTTACAATTTTATTACCCTGAATTACTTCCTGTGCAACATGTATAATACTTCCAACAGAATTTTGAGCATCATGAGTAAGTTTTCTAAATTTTTTATTTAGTGAGCTTACTAGTATTACTATAAAAGGTGCTGCTGTTACAAAAAAAAGTGTTAATTCCCAACTTAGATAAAACATCCATATTAATAAACCTATAATAGTCATAGTGTCTCTAATTAATATTATTAAGCTTCTTGCAGCAACAGATGAAAGCAATTCAACATTGTGTGATATTCTGGACATCAAATCTCCGGACGATGATTTATCATAAAAGGAGATTGGTAAATGTAGTAACTTTTTAAACATCAATTCTCTAAGTCTAAAAACTAAAGATCTTCCAACTTTAGCCATATAATATATTGTTAAAAAAATACCTAAAGACCTAAGGAAGAATATAGAAAATAAACCAAGTGGTAAAAGTGATATAACGCTTTGATCTCTTTCTATAAAGCCACCATCTAATATTGGCTTCATAATAGCAGACAAGGCTGGATCGCTTAGTGCAGTTATAATCATGCCAAATATTGCTATCGCTACTGGAGTTGAATTATTCTTTAAAGCAATCTTAATAAGGCGCTTATATACTAACCAACCATTTTTTTGGGTACTTTCATTCAATTTCTTATATACTTCTATTAATACAATTAAACACTTATTCTACAGAAATGATCAAAAATGTAATCAAAAGTTTATTCCCCAAATTAGATTCTGTGAAAGAAGAAAGGATACTGAAAATTTTTGGTCCAGCTGTACTTCAGCCAAATCTTTGGCATATAAACAAAAAATCGGTGTCAAGAGGCTTTGCTATAGGCGCATTTTGCGCATTTCTACCAATACCAGGAATTCAAATGCTGTTAGCTGCATTCTTAGCTATAACTTTTGCAGGAAACCTTCCTATTTCAGTTATTTTAACTTGGATAACAAATCCATTTACTTATGTTCCAATAGTTTATTTTGCAATTAAAATTGGCGATTTCTTCATTAACACAAAAACAAATTATGAAATTAAGGAAGAAGAAGTAAATATACTGTCTGATTTAATGCAATATTGGGAACCGTTATTTTTAGGCTCATTCATACTTTCCTGTATGGGTTCTTTGATAAGCTATATTTTAATAAGAATTTACTGGAGATACTATGTTATAAAAATTTGGTCAAAAAGAAAAAAAAACTAACTTATATCTTTTTTAATACGCCGTTTTCAATAATTAACTTTTCATTTAATAAAGATGCCATTTCCAAATCATGTGTAGCCACGATTAAACTAGAATTATTATAATTAGCTAAATCTGTTAACAAAGAAAATATATTTTTTGCATTACTTTTATCAAGATTACCTGTTGGTTCATCTGCAAAAATAATTTTAGGATCGTGTACAATAGATCTAGCAATAGCAACTCTTTGTCTTTCACCACCCGATAATTTATCAATTTGAAAATCTGATCTACTATTTAAACCTACTTTCTCAATTATCTCTGAAGTTTTATTAGAAATATAACTCTTACTTTTATTTGCTACTAACAAAGGTAATGATATATTTTCTCTAACATTTAATTCCTTAATTAGATGGTGTGATTGGTAAATAAAACCAATTTTTTTTATTCTTATATTGCATAATTCATTTTCACTAAGACTAGAAAGTAATTTATTATCTAAATATATTTTACCAGAGCATGAACTTTCTAAGCCTGAAATCACATGGAGCAAAGTGCTTTTTCCGCTACCAGAAGCGCCCACTATTGCAATACTTTGGCCTGATGAAACTTCTAAATTTATATTACTTAATATATTTATACTTTTTTCGCCATCTGAAAATTTTTTATTTATATTTTTACATATCAACATACTTAATTACCTTTAAGAATTTCTGCTGGTTTTGTTTTCGAAGCATTTATAGATGGGTACACTGTTGATAATAAAGCAAATACAAATGAAATTAGTGATACATAAACTAAATCTAGCATTTCAATTTTAACTGGCACATTACTAATCATGTATATATCTGAGTTTAAAAGACTATGTCCAATAATATACTCTACAACAGTCACTAAATAATCCAAGTTAAGAGATATAAACAAACCACCGATTAAGCCTAATATAATTCCTGTTAAACCAAGAAAAGTTCCTTGCAATATAAATATATACATTATACTTTTTGAGTTCATGCCGATTGTTTTCAATATTGCAATGTCAGATTTTTTTTCAGATACCACCATAAACAATGAAGATATAATATTAAAGGTTGCAACTAATACAATCAAAAACATTAATAGCATTAGCATTGTTTTTTCCATTTTAAGAGCACTAAAAAAATTTTTATTCATCATTGTCCAGTCAATCACGATATAGTTTGATTTAAAATTTGAAAATATAAAATTAGACATTTTTTTTACTTCGAAAAGATCATGTAGTTTTAATCTAAGGCCAGTTACATCATCATCCATATCAAAAAGCACTTGCGCCTCATTGATATCAATAAATACAAGATTTTTATCATATTGCTGCATTCCAAAATTAAAAATAGAACCAACTTCAAATCTTTTTATTCTTGGAACTATACCTACCAAAGTATTGGTAGCTCTTGGAATAACCAAAGTAATTTTATCCCCTATTGATAGGCTCATTTTTTTTGCTAAATCAATCCCTATAGAAATCTGATAAGGTTTTAATCCAATATTATTTAAATCACCTTCGATTATATTATCTGACAGACTTGTAACAAGTTTTTCATATTCTGGAATAATTCCTTTTAATTGTATGCCATGAACATTGCCATTAAAGCTTATCATTGCTTGGCCCTCAACATATGGAGCAGAACTTATAACTAATTTATTTTTATCAATTTCATACTTCAGCTTATCCCAATTTTTTAAAGTATAATTTTTTTCAGTAACTATGACGTGAGAAACCATACTCAAAATTTTATCTCTCATCTCGCTATGAAAACCGTTCATTATTGACATTACAACAATAATTGCAGCTATACCTAAAGAAATACCAATTATAGATGATTTGGAGATAATAGAAGTAAATCTACTACTTTTTTTTGACCTTAAAAATTTATAAGCAATATAAAATGAAATATAATTCATTATTCACCTGTAACAATAGAGTTAATTTTGATAAGAATATAATTTGATGAGCTAATTTTTACAGGCATTGATCTTCCAATGTAATCACCTGGCATAGTCATTGCTTTTTTATATTTTGTAATTCTTGCTTCCACAATAATTTCTTTTGCGCTAGAAAGTGTTTCATTCTTTATCATGCTCATAGTGTTATCTAATTTAACATTATAATTTTTTTTCATTTTTTCTATTTCAAAAATATCAATTGCTAGTGGCACTCTCATGCCATTACTTCTTCTAGCATAAACAAATAATACTTCATTACCAGTAATTTTAGATAAAATATCATCATGAACTATAACTGTTATATCAATAACAGGCTCCTTAGACTCAAAATAATATAATACTTTGTATCTCATATATTCACTTGAATACGAGTATATAGAAAAAGTCAAAATAGGTATAAAAGCTATTAAAAAAATATATAAGTATTTTACATTAATTTTTTTATTAGAGCTTGGCATGGTTTTTTCTGCATTACCAATATTATAATTTTCTTTATTGCTGAATTTGGTAGTATTTTTATTTTTTTTAAAAATATAAAATAAATAAAATGCAGATATTAATAAAATTAGGAACGGACTGTACCACAAAAACCAAGTTGATTTCTTCAAAGGAGGATTATATAGCACATAGTCTGTGTATCTGTCTGACATAAATTTATATATATCATCTTTAGATTTTCCAGACTTAAGCATGGATTTAACTTTTGACCTAAGATCTTTAGCTAAATTTGAATCAGACTCAGATAAAGATTGATTTTGACAAACTAAACACCTGAGATTCTCTATTATCTCATTATATTCCTGATTATTATTTGCATAAGATACTTTATAAAATAATATTATTACTATTATAAGTATGGTTTTTATTTTCATTTTTTTATGTTAGGTAAAAGCACGTCATTGTAATAATTTTGATCAATTGGACCAACATATTTATGAATGATTATACCATTTTTATTCACAAGAAAAGTTTCTGGTGCGCCATAAACTCCAAAATCTATTGCAATACTTCCGTCATTATCAAAAATAATCTTCCTGTATGGGTTACCTTTATTTTTCAACCACTCCATGGCATTTATTTTATTATCTTTATAATTTAAACCATAAATATCAATTGTTCCTGTATTATATATATCTATTAATAAATTGTGCTCAAGGCTACACCCATAACACCAGCTCCCCCATACATTTAACATATATGGTTTTCCTATTAGGCTTTTGTTAGTTATAACTTTATTATCAAATAATGTTGTTGAAGAAAATTCTGGTACTAATTTTCCTATTAAAGGTGATGGTATAAGAGTAGGGTCTTTATTTAACCCACTATAAAGAAAATAAATTATTATTATGAATATAGGTATCGGAAGAACTGCAAGCTTATATCTCATTATTAGTTATTATTAGCATATTTATTTATGCCAAATATACCAAAAAAACCGCCTAAAATCATTAAGCCAACCCCATACCATAAAAGCTGAATAAAAGGTTTGTAATAAATTCTAACCACCCATGAATCATCTGTAATATTTTCCCCGAGAGCAATATATATATCTCTAGTTAGTCTAGAATCAATAGCTGCCTCAGTCATAATATTTTTTTGAATATTGTATGTACGTTTTTCAGGGAAAAAGGATGTAATATATTTATCATCTTTATAAGCATCAAATATTCCTACTTGTGAAGCGTAATTACTAGATAATTTTCCTTTAACACCAATAAACTTAATTTTTGTGTCTTGAATTAAAACCTCAGAGCCCTCAACCATAATAGTTTCTTTTTGAGAAGAGTAATATGTGCTAAATGTAACCCCTATAATTAAAACTCCAATTCCAATATGAGCTAATGAATTTGCTATTATTGAACTTGGGATTAAAAACAATATTTTAAATAAATTTTTCTCTAAATTGGCTCTGTAAATCTGAAATATTTTTGCACCAGAAGAAATTATAGTAAATAATGCTAATGATATAGCTAGGTAAACTATAAAAGTATCACTTTCATAAAAAAAGTTCATGCATACATAAGCTATAACTAATGAGTAAAATAATATTTTTCCAAGTTTTTTAGATAGACTATTATAATTTGTTTTTGACCAATTACTATATACAGCTGGGCCCATAAGAAAAACAACTGGTAGCATTAAAGCTGAAAATATAAAATTAAAGTATGGCGCACCAACAGATATTTTTCCAAGCTCTAATGAGCTGGTTATTAACGGGTACAGTGTGCCCAATAATATTGCGAACGTAGTAATTGTTAAAAATAAATTGTTTATTAACAATATAAATTCTTTAGAGGTTACAGAATATTTCTTATATAAAATTAACTTTGGTGATCTTGAAAAATATAATATTAAAGACGAACCAATTATTAACGTTAAAAATATTAATATATATAATCCTCTTTCTGGATCGTTTGCAAACGCATGCACAGAAACTAAAATTCCAGATCTAACAAGAAAAGTTCCTAGTAAACTTAATGAAAAAGTTAATATTGATAAAAGTATACTCCAGCTAATAAATATACCTCTTTTTTCAGATACAATTAATGAGTGTAAAAGTGCAGTAATAGCAAGCCAAGGCATAAATGAAGCATTTTCTACTGGATCCCAGAACCACCACCCTCCCCAACCTAGTTCATGATATGCCCACCAGCTTCCTAACGAAATACCTATTGTTAAAAATACCCAAGATGAAATTACCCATTTTCTTAGCCATGAAATCCATTCAGTTTCTATATGACCATTAATTAATACCGCGACTGCAAATACAAAAGGTATACTTGTGCCTACATAACCTATGTAAAGTAACGGCGGATGTATAATTAATCCTGGATCTTGTAGAAGAGGATTAAGATCCCTACCATTTAAAGGTATAGGAAAAATTCTATCAAAAGGATTTGAGCTAAAAAGAATAAAAACTAAAAAAAATAATAATAAAATACCCATGATAGAAGTCATATCAATCAATATTTTTTTTGGTATTCTACCTGGAAAAAATGATATACATGCAGACCATAAAGATAAAATCAAAACCCACAATAATATAGATCCTTCATGAGCACCCCATACTGCTGAAAATTTATATATATTTTCCAAAGATATATTTGAATTATTAGCAACATATCTCAACGAAAATTCATCAACTAAAAAAGCATAAGCTAAAAGAGAAAAGGAGAAAAAAATAAGAAATAAAATTGTAAAAGATAATTTTTTACAAAAAACATATCTTAAATTAATATCAACGGTTTTTTTAAAAAAAATAATAGAAAACATACATAGAGATAATGTCGCTGATATACTTAAAAGTAAATTACCAATCTCAGTGATCATTTTTTATAAGGAGCTCCGTTTTTTTCTTTCATCATGTCAGCCACTTCGGGTGGCATATAATTTTCATCATGCTTAGCAAGAACTTCGTTCGCAACAAAAATACCATTTTTTGATAATTTGCCTGACATCACAACACCCTGACCTTCAGAAAATAAGTCTGGCAGTATTCCTTCATAAGTAACGCTTATCTCTTTCTCTAAATCATGTATTTTAAAAAAAACTTTTAAACTATCTTTAGACTTACTAAATGAATTAATTTTCACCATTCCCCCAACTCTTATATTAGAATTTAAAGGCGCTTCATTCTTTGAAACTTGAGTAGGTGTATAAAAATAAACCATATTTTTACTTAGCGCATATATTAAAAGAGAACTAAAGCTTGAAATAGCAAAAAAGAAAACTAATACCTTAGCTATTGTTTTTTTATTTTTACTTGTTATTTTTATCATTTTCTTTTGCAATTCTTTTTTTCATTGCGTAATGTGGAATTAAAAATCCTAACAACAATATTACTATTGTAAATATGTATGCAATATAAACAAATACTGTGTGTCGACCCATATCTAAAAACTCAATCATTTTTATAATCCTCCAGCCATTTACTATTTTTTTCCCTTAAAAATATACCTAATCTTATTCTTTTAATAAGTATTGAAAGAAAATATACGTTGAATACAAAAAACATGTATAGCAAAGGCATCAACATAGTTATATGAGCAGATGGTTTTTCAAGTTTAGTTACAGTGGGTCCTTGATGTAGAGTATTCCACCATTCAACTGAGTAATGAATAATTGGTATATTTATTAGGCCAATAATAGCTAGCAAAGATGTTATTTTTATTGCTTGTCTTTTATCACTGTAAGCGGAATACAAAACCATAATACCAATATATAAAAATAATAATATTAACTCCGAGGTTAATCGTGCGTCCCAAACCCAATATGTTCCCCAAGTAGGCTTGCCCCAAACCATTCCACTCACCAAAGCAATAATAGTAAAAATAGCTCCTATTGGGGCACATTCTATACTAGCTATCTCCATAATCTTAATCTTCCACACAAGAGCTATAAAACCAGTTACAGCCATAATCATATAAGTCTGAAGAGAAAGCCAGGCAGCAGGAACATGGACATACATTATTCTATAGCTATCGCCTTGCAAATAATCTGTTGGAGCGATATATAAACCCCAATATACGCCTATACAAAATAATACCAGCGTAGCCAAGGAAAGAAAGAAAGAAAGTTTTCTTGTTCTGGTGTAAAAAAATTTTAAATTAGCAATCTTAGAAATATTCATAATTAATTATTAATACTAAGCCTCAAAGTATACTTTAGTAAATATGGCATTATAGGTAGAATTAAAAATAAAAGAGCAATTAAAATATAAAGCTGCATATCATATGGCAGCCCAGCAGATACAGATTCAATAGCACTAGCGGAAAATATTAAAACAGGTATATAAAATGGTATAACAATTATTGGTGTTAATATATTATTCTTAGCAAGGCCTAGTGTTAGAGCCGAGCCAAAAATACCTATAGATATCAAGATAGGAGTCCCAACCAATAAGGTTATTAGTATAACTAAGGAATCTCTAAATGATATGCTAAAAAGTATAGACACCAATGGCATAAATAAAATTATAGGTAAGCAAGTAAATAGCCAGCATGAAATAATTCTTAAAAATAATATTAATTCAACAGCTGCATTTGATGTTAAATACATTTCTATTACACCATTACTATGGTCATCTCTAAAAAAGTTGTTAGAGCTAAGTAAAGTTGTTAGTATCGCTGTAATCCAAATTACTCCAGGTATAATATCATTAAATAACGATTTATCTGGTCCTAAAACTAAAGGGAAAATAGATATAATAAGAAAGAAAAATATTAGCGGCAAAAATATATTATTTAAATTTCTAAAATATACGATTAACTCTTTTTTTATTAAATTTTTAATCATTTGCGTTAGTTTTCCATTCTAAAAAGTTTAAAATTTTCAACACTTTCTGAAAAATCATAATGTGACGATGTAATAATTATGCCACCTTTTTTTTGATGCTCAGAAAAAAGATTTATTAGATTCTTAGTTGAAATCTCATCAAGAGAACTTAAAGGCTCATCTAGTAACCATATTTTCTTACTTGACATAATTAATCTTGCTAGTGATGTTTTCTTTTTATTTCCTTCTGAAAGTGTGGAAACCATAAAATCTCTATATCTGCAAAGATCAAAATACTCCATTGCATCGTTAATCTTATTAACTTCATTATTATTTGCAGTTGAATCTAATGCACTTAGATATTCTAAATTTTCTTTTACTGTTAAATCATTGTTTAAACTATTTTTATGCCCAATATAGAGGATATTATCTAAATAATTACTGTTCGCATCTCGAAGATCTATGCTATCTATTAATACCTGACCATGTTCTAGATTTTGTATATTACACAAACATTTTATAAAGGTTGTTTTCCCACACCCATTTGGACCCATTATTATACAAATCTCGCTGTTGGTAAGACTAATATTTGCATTCTCAAAAATAATATTACTATTTATACAGCAAGTTGCTGAATTTACTAAGATTTCCATGCTAAAAAAATATTTTTCCAATTAAATTTATTACTTAATAATAACATATGAAATTATCTAGATAAATTGTACTTGTGGGAACATTTTACTTAATAATAATGTAAAATAACGTCCCTATAAAAACCAAAATTGACCTAATGCGCAAAATATCTTTAACAGAAAGAATTAATACTTATTTTAATAATGGCGATTCTTCAAAATATGATGGGTTAAGTTCCTCATCAGACTCATTGTTTATTCACTCAAGCAA
>CERI01284244.1_pt1 | contig 13317 bp, 11 predicted proteins | sample 350261 | NCBI WGS metagenome assembly CERI01 (sample SAMEA2620979, study PRJEB7988) | marine metagenome | isolation source: saline water (ENVO:00002010), including
TTGGATTTGCACATTCTTCTATAAGAATGTGGCACTTATCTTACTTTAACTATAAAAAAATTATTAAAAACAGCTTATTTGAACCTCATTATATTTGTTTATCTCAAAATTTCTACAATTATACAAAAAAAATGAATTTTAATTCTGAAATAATCAATGTCGAGTCAATACGTTTTTTAAATAAAGAAAATGAGATGAATAAAAATTATTCGGATAATAAAAAAAAAATTTTAATTATTGGTGATATTCTCACTAACAATACACAAAATTTATTAAAATTAATTAGCGTATTTAAAAGATCTAATAAAAATTACATATTTTATTTTAAACCTCATATTGCTTCAAATTTAAAATACTTGCAAACAAACATGTTCAAAATAGTACATGGAGACATCCAGGATTGTGTCAAAAATTTTGATTATTTTATCTGTGGAAGCACCACAACTGCAGGAATTGTGCCTTTAATAAATAATAAACAAATTATTTTTTTTAGAGATAATAAAATTCTTGATTTAAGTCCATTAGTTGATGTGTCAAAGGATATTTTTTTTTCTAATATTGATCAACTGTCTCAATGTATTAAATTTAACTCACAGAGTAAAAATATCAATTACGAAAGAGCACTTAGTCTAAATAAGTGGACAAATTTTATAAAGAAATTATAAGTAATATTTTATTACTTAATGATGAACTATGATTATTTTAAAGGAAAAAAAGTTCTTGTAACTGGCCACACAGGTTTTAAAGGTTCTTGGCTAGTAGCTTGGTTATATTTGTTAAAAGCTGAAATTTTGGGTATTTCATTAAACCCTTCCACAAAGCAAAATCATTTTGATCTGATTAAAAAAAAAATCAAGATTAAAGATAAAAGAATCGATTTAAAAAATTATTCTAGAGTTCATAAAATAATTAATAATTTTAAACCTGATATTATTTTTCATTTAGCAGCACAAGCTTTAGTTTCAAAATCATACTTGGATCCAAAATTAACTTTTGAAACAAATACTATCGGTACTTTAAATATTTTAAACTCAGTAAAAAAATTTAAAAAAAACTGTATAATTGTAATTATTACAAGTGATAAATGTTATCAAAACAAAGAGTTAAAAAGATCATATCATGAAAATGATGTATTGGGGGGAGATGATTTTTATAGCGCATCAAAAGCTTCATCAGAAATTTTAGTAAATGCATTTTTCAAATCCTTTATTAAAGATAAAAAAAAAAATATTAAGATGGGTACTGCTAGAGCAGGCAATGTAGTGGGTGGTGGAGATTGGTCTGATGACCGATTAATACCTGATTGTGTAAAAAAATGGAGTAATAATGAAAAAGTCACAATCAGAAATCCTGAGTCTACAAGACCTTGGCAGCATGTATTAGAAGCATTATCTGGATATCTTACATTAGCTTATAATTTACAAATTAAACCTAAGCTTAGTGGGAATTCATTTAATTTTAGTAATAATTCTATTAAAAACATTAGCGTAAAAAATTTTTTACTTAAATTTAAAATTAATTGGAAAAACTCTAAATGGAAAATAAAAAAAAATAGATCATTTCATGAAAATAGCCTGCTTCAACTGAATAGCAATAAATCAAAAAATATTCTAAAATGGAAAAACAAACTTAATTTGAATAAAACTATTTCATTAACATCGGAGTGGTATTTAAATTTTTATAGTAAAAAGAAAATTTTAACTTTTGAACAACTTAGATACTTTATGAGGATAAAATGAAAGTAGTTATTTTAGCTGGCGGATTAGGCTCTAGGTTATCTGAATTTACACACTCGATACCAAAACCGATGGTGAAGGTTGGTGGTAAACCAATTATTTTTCATATAATGAAACATTTTGCAAAATATAATCATAAGGATTTTTATATAGCCTTAGGTTATAAAGGAAACATTCTCAAAAAATATTTTAAAACTAATAATACTTTTGACTGGAATATAAATCTTATAAATACTGGTGCAAAAACAATGACTGGTGGTAGGTTAAAAAGACTAAATAATTTTTTGGCTAAAGAATCGTTTTTTTTGACTTATGGAGATGGAATCTCCAATGTTGATATTGATAAATTATTAAAATTTCATAATAATAAAAAAAAACAAGTAACTCTTACTGCTGTTAGGCCGCCTGCACGATTTGGAGCTATCAAAATAAAAGACGATCATGTTAAATACTTTAAAGAAAAATCTAATCTTGACGAAGGATGGATAAATGGTGGTTTTTTTGTGATTAATCCTGAATTTTTAAAAAATATTAAAAATGATAAAACATACCTAGAACGTGAACCCCTAGAAATTATGACTAAAAAAAAACAGCTTGTTGCTTATAAGCATTATGGTTACTGGCATTGTATGGATACAAAAAGAGATAAAGACAATCTAGATTTATTATTCAAAAAAAAACTAATAAAGTAAATTGAAAAAAACTATTTTAATCGTTGGGGGTACTGGATTTATAGGATGTCATTTAGCTAAAAAATGTGTACAAAAAAAATATACAGTAATAAGTTTCTCAACAAAAAAACCAATTTCATCTAGAAAAGTAAAAAGAGTTAAATATCTTTTTGGAGATATAAATAAAGCCAATACATATAAATTTAAAAATATGAAAATTGATATTGTTATAAATTTAGCTGGATATATAGATCATTCAAAAAAAAAAAAAGTTTTTGAAAGTCATTTTTTGGGGTGTAAAAAATTAGTAAATTTCGTTCTTAAAAAAAAGATAAAAAGATTTATTCAACTTGGAAGTAGTGTGGAGTATGGATTTGCCAAGTCACCAACAAAGGAAACATATTCGAGCCAAGTAAAAAATTTGAAATCAGTTTATGGAAGATCTAAACTATTGGCAACTAAACTTATTATGGATAATTGTTTTAAAAAAAAAATTAATTATATAATTATAAGACCTTTTTTAATTTATGGCCCAAAACAAGAAAAAAACAGATTGATACCATATATAATAAATCAATGTAAAAAAAACAAAAGTTTTGCTTGTTCAAACGGTACACAAACAAGAGATTTTTTATATATAGATGACTTTATTAATTTAATTTTAAAGTGTATGAACAAAGTTAATCTAAAAAATGGTATATATAATGCTGGTTCTGGAACACCTACTAAAATTATTAAAATAATTAAACTTATAATTAAAAAATTTAAAAATAGTAAACCAAGATTAGGTGAAATTAAGATGAGAAATGACGAACCATTAAAACTATATGCCAATATTAATAAGTCAAAAAAAGAATTTAATTGGTTTCCAAAAAATACAATTGAACAAGGTATAAAAAAAACAATTAATTCTTTTTTATAATATGAAAATAAAAAATATTATATTAGGCGAACGAAGCTATTTAAGTAATGAGTTAAAAAAACAAATAAAAAATAGTTCAGTCTTTTCATTGAGCAACTTTCCTTACCATAAAATAAAAAATGAAAATTTTAATATTATAATAAATAGTTTTTACTCATCTCTTAAGTTAAAAAAAATAAATAATTATGAAGTTTTTTTTAATAAAAGTATATTGGAACTTTCAAAATTTCTTGATAAATTTCCAAAATATAAAATTAGAAAAATTATTTATACAAGCAGTTCAGCAATATATAATTCAATTAATGATTTAGATTTCAAAGACAACCGAAATAGAAAAATTTACTCTTCAACAAAGTTTGTGGCTGAAAACTTGATCAAAAATTTTTGCACTAAAAATGATATAAAATTTTGTATTGCAAGGGTATTTAATATTTATGGTGAGAATGAAAAATTTTCTGTTATTTCAAAAATTTTAGAATGCTATAAAAAAAAATCTGTTAAATTGCCTTTAATAAATAATGGAAATTCTGTAAGAGATTTTATTCATATAAATCAGGTAATTAAATATTATAAAGAAATTATCAAAAATAACAAAAATGAAATTATTGATGTTGGATCTGGGTATGGGACAAAGATAAAAGATATTATAGAAATACTTGGTTATAAAAATTTCAATTTAAAAAAAATAAAAGATGATGAAAATAGTATTTCAATAGCTGCAAATTTAAAAAAGAATATTAATATAAAAAAAAATTTAGAGAATTTTTTTTTAAAAAAATTAAAACTAAAAAAGAAAATTAAATTAGCAAAAATATCTTCAACTAAAAAAAATATTTTACATGATTATCTTCAGGGCTCAGTAATTTATGGCGCTGGTGAGGCTGGTAAAAAATTATTTAAAATATATAAACAAACAAATAAAGACTTTGTTAGTTTTTTCGTAGATGATGATAAATCTTTAATAAAAAAAAAATATATAGATGGGAAAAAAATTTTACCTTTCCAAGATTTAGTTAAAATTAGTAAGAAAAAAATTATTAACAATATCATTATTGCAATACCATCATTATCATCAAAAAATCTCAGAAACTTGATAAATAAATTATCACCTTTGACACTTAATATTTCAATTGTTAATTCAAATTTGTTAGGAGAAAATAGTTATCTAAATTTATCAGATGTTACAGATACAGTTTTGTCAGATTTGTTTAAAAGAAAACATTCGACTAAACTAAATTTACTTAAAACATTATCAAAAAAAAAGATTTTAATAACTGGAGCGGGTGGTTCAATTGGATCAGAGCTAGTAAAGCAGGCTTTAGGGTCTAACTCAGAGGTTTTAGCCTTAGATCATTCAGAATTAGCCCTTTATAATTTGGAAAAAGAACTAAATATTGGTTTTAATTTAAAAAATATCAAATTTATATTGGGATCAATATTAGACAAAGATTTACTAATTTCACTTATGAGAAATCAAAAGATAGATATTGTATTTCATGCAGCAGCCTATAAGCATGTAAATATTTTAGAGAACAATATTTCATTAGCAGTTAAGAATAACATAATAGGGACACTTAATATTTTAGATATTTTTAATAACAAAAATATTAAAAAGGTTATAATTTCAACAGATAAAGCAACTAGACCCAAAAGTATCCTTGGAGCAACCAAAAGAATTAGTGAAATTATTTCACAGAGTTATGTAGAAGCAAATGATCAAAAATCCAACATCAAAGTTGTAAGATTTGGAAATGTATTCGGAAGCAAAGGGTCAGCGATAGAATTATTTATCGATCAATTAAATAAAAAATTACCCTTAACGTTAACAGATTATAAAGTTAAAAGATATTTTATGTCAGTAAGAGAAGCTTGTAATTTAGTTATACAAGTTACTAATTTAAAAAATAAAGGAAAAATTTTTATTTTAAATATGGGTGAACAAATTTTTATGAAAAATGTGATTTATAAACTTGCAGAAATAAAGAATATTAAAAAAGAGGATATCGTAATTCATAAGATTGGTTTGAATAAAGGAGAAAAATTATATGAGGAATTGTCAATAGGAAAAAGATTTTATAAAACTGCTAATAAAGATATTTTTGTAACAAATGAACCGACTTATAATAACAACAAAGTACATGAATTAATTTCAAAATTAAAAAAACATTTACACAACAATGATGATAAATTTTTAAAAAATACTATGTTTTCATTTTTATCAGGTGAAAAATAAGTAATTAAGTTAAACTATCAATAATTTTATTTAATTTAGATAAGTTTTTTTTTCTAGAAATCTTATTACTAGATAACTCGCAAGCTTTTATTCTTTTTTTTTTGTAATCTTTATTTAAAACATCTTTTGATATTTTTTTAGATACTTCAGTGTACTCTTTTAAATTTAAATTTTTTAATAAATAACCATTTTTGTTATTTATGATTTCATTATTACCAGCTATGTTTGAGCAAATAATTGGAATTGAACAACTTAAGGCCTCCATTACAGCAAAAGACATTCCTTCAGAATGACTAAAATTTAAAAAAAAATTTACTTCATTTTTTTTAAGAAAGTTTGGTAAAGAATTAACATAGTTAATATGTTTAAAGTTAACATTTTCTAAAAAATTATTCTTAGCATAATTTAATAAGTTTATTTTATCTGAACCATTACCAATACAATAATATTTTATCTCATAAGTTTTATTGATAATAGAAAAAATAGAAATAAACTTCATTATTTGAATTGTATTTTTGACATATTCAAATCTCCCACAACTAGCAAAAATTATTTTTTTTTTATTTATAGATGTTTTATTTGTTTTATACTTATTATTTATACCAAGATAGTTTTTTTTAATTTTTTTTTTATTGATAAGATTATTTTTAATTAAAATTTTTTTTTGCTCATCATTTAATGTCAAAATTTTGTCTAATGATTTAAATTTTATTTTTTTGAAAGTTATATAATCATCATCAGGGATAAAACCTTTTAAATCACTACCTAAAACTCTTGCAAAAGAAGTGTTTATAAAACCTTTTTTTTTAAGCAAGAAAAAACCAACTAAAGTATGATTTGACCAAAATGAATAAAATAAATCATTATTTTTTATTTTTTTATTTTTTACATAATTGAATACAGACTCAGCTAAAAATCTATCAACGATAATCATTTTCATTTTTTTAAAATAATTTTTAAATTTTAAATTTATAATTTCTAACCAAAAATATTTACAAAAAAAAATTTTTAAAAGTTTTATTAATATCTTTTTAATATCAAAAATTTCTTTTATTAGAGAGTAATCGATAAAAATATTTTTTTTTATAAAATTGATTTTTTTATCAGTTTTTTTGATAGGAATTATATTAACTTTATAAAATTTATTAGAAAAAAAAACCACTTCATCCTTTATAAAGATCTGTTCATCCCCATATGATGGATATCCGTAAGTAAAAATATTTAGTATTTGATTTTTTCTTATCATAATAGAACACTTTTTATTAATTTTAAATATGCTTTAATAATAAGCTTCATTGATTTAATTTTATGTATCTTCTCTATAATTTTGTTTATTTTTTTTATCTTTAAATTATGGATAACATCAAAATAAAGATTTTTATTTAGAATTGACATGTAATCGTCTCTATGTTTTTTATAAAACTTTGTATTTTTTTGCTTATTAAGCCAATAATTCATTTCTTTAATTCTGAGATTCATTTTAATTAATGAGAAATTTTTACCGTGTATATTGTAAGTTGTAAGGGGTCTTTGCAATACAGAAAACTTGTATTTATGAGAAACTCTAAAAAAAAAATCAAAGTCACCAATTATCTCATATTTTTTATTAAATAAGCCTAACTTATTAAAACATTTTTTTTCCAATAAAACACTTGAAATACAAATTGGATAATTAGTTAAAATTTGTTTAGTCAAACACTTATCTGGTAATCTTTTAATTGAAAATAATTTTTTCATATTATTTTCTTTAATCCAATGATTTGTGTAAATTATGCTTGTTTTATCTGATTGAATTTTTTTTATTTGATTTAATAATTTATTTTTTGACCATAAATCATCTATGTCAAGAAATGCTATATAGGTTCCTTTTGCTTTTTTAATAGCTTTATTTCTAGCTTCATAAAGTTTAACAGTTTTTCTAGATGAAAATATTCTAATTTTATTATTATTATTTTTAACTAGTTTTATTATTTTTAGTGAATTATCACTTGATCTATTATCCCAAAAAATAATTTCAAAATTTTGATAACTTTGACTTAATACACTTTCGATGCACCTGTTAATAAAACTTTCTCCATTAAGACAATTTATTATTACACTTACTTTATAATTTTTCATTTGTGATAATTAAATATATAATACGAATTGAATTTATATGATAAAAAAATTATAATTTAATAATCTTATCTTTTATTTCTTTTTTAAAAACATTTCTTGTGTCTATGATTAGTTTTGCGTTTTTTTTAATAAATTTATAATTAAAATTATCATGATTTGTAACAAGATATACAATATCATAATTATTAATTTTTTTTATATTTATTGACTTTAAAGTTTTTTTGAATTTTCTAGTTTTAATAATTTTTATATATGGATCATGATAATCAACTTTAATTTTTTTTTTAGAAAGAATTTTTATGAAATCAAGTGCTGGTGATTCCCTCATATCATCTACGTTTTTTTTATATGCAACACCTAATATTAAAGCTTTTTTGACAACTTTACCTTTAAGGGACTCATTCACAATCCACTTTGGCATCATGTCATTAATTTTTCCTGCTAGTCCAATGAAGTTAATTTTCATATCATTTTTTTTAGCAACCCAATTTAAATAATAGGGATCTATCGGAATACAATGACCACCAACACCTGGACCGGGCTGAAATGCTTTAAAACCAAAAGGTTTTGTACTAGCGGCATTAATGATTTCGTTTATATTTAGTTTAGTTTTTGTAGATAGTAATTTTAATTCATTCACTAAAGCTATGTTTACACTTCTAAATGTATTTTCAAAAATTTTTGTAAACTCAGCCGCTTCAATGCATGACATAGAGACAGTTTTTTTAACTATTTTTGAATATATAGTTTTTGTTAATTCTTTACATTCAGGAGTTGTTCCACTTAGTAGTTTTGGTATGTTAGATATGCTGTATTTTTTATTGCTTGGATCTTCTCTTTCTGGAGAATATCCTAAAAAAAAATTTTTCCCTAAAATAAATTTTTTTTGATTGATGATTGGTTGCACCATTTTTTTAGTAGAACCTGGATATGTAGAACTTTCCAATATTATTATTTGTCCTTTTTTTAAAAAAGGTTTGATTTTTTCTAATGTATTTTGGATATAAGAAAGATCAGGATTTTTTAAATTATTAAGAGGAGTGGGTAAACAAATAATAATAATATCTAAAAGATTAATAATTTTAAAATTACTTGTTGCTTTAAATTTTTTTTGTATTTTTTCAAGAAAATTATTTTTAATATGTTTGATATAAGATTTACTCTTATTAAGCATTTTTACTTTACGTAAATCAATATCAATACCAGTTACATTAAAGTTATTTTTTGCAAATACCCCAGCCAAAGGTAAGCCAACATACCCTAGACCAATAATCCCAATAGAAGCTTTTTTATTTTTAATTTTTTTTAATAAATTGGAGTAATAAATCATTTAAATATTGTTTTTTATACAGAAATTTAGTCTTTTCTATAAAAAAATAACTATTTGAAACCATAATATTAATTTTTTATGTTATTAAATGTTAATTATGATGAATATTTAAAAAATAAAAATAAATGATATTTATCTACTAATAATTATAAAATTTGCATATTTTAATTATGAATACTAAAAATTATCAAATAATTTATGTGGCTGATCCTTTTTTTAAAAAAGAAAATTTCTACAATATAAAAACAAATAAAAAAAAATATAGAATATATTATAATAAATCAGGAATATTTTTAAACGACGAAGATTTAAGTTTAATTTTTGAAAAATATCCTCAAATCTGTGGAATAGTAGCAGGATTAGAAAATTATAATCAAAAAACCCTTTATTATGCAAAAAATCTTAAAATTATTTCTAGAGTAGGTGTAGGTGTTGACTCTATAGATAAGTCATATTTAATAAATAAGAAAATAAAGCTTATCAAACTTAAGAACGAATTAACTGATAGTGTGGCAGAGTTATTTTTAATATTGATGCTAAACTCATTAAGAAAAATAATACCTAATTATGAATTATTAAAAAAAAAAGTTTGGCAACCAATCATAGGAAATAATTTAAGTTTAAAAAAAATTGGTATAATTGGTTATGGGAAAATTGGAAAAAAAATAAATCAATATCTAAAGGTATTCAATTGTAAAGTTTATGTATTTGAAAAAAAAAAACTTAAAAATATGAATTTAAGAAAGGCAACATTAAATACTATATTCACAAAATGTGATATTGTTTGTGTTGCACTTAATTTAAATAAATCAACAAAAAATATTATTAATTCTAATGTTTTAAAAAAAGCTAATAATAAAATTAAAATTATAAATGCATCTAGAGGTGCAATTATCAACGAGAAAGACTTGTACATTTTTTTAAAAAAAAATAAACGAGCTGAAGCCTATTTGGATTGTTTTGTAAAAGAACCATATAAAGGTAATTTGTTAAAGCTTAAAAACATATATCCTTTGCCGCACATAGCTTCTTATACAGATGAAACAAGAAGAAATATGGAAATTTCTGCCTCAAAAAGTTTAATTAATCATTTAGATAAAATTAATATTATTTAAATCATGTTACAGAAGTACATATGTGGTATTAAATATATTCTATTAAAAATTTTATAACTTTATGAATAAATTTGCAGTTGTGGGTATCGCAGGTTTTGTTGCGAAAAAACACTTAACTTGTATCAAAAAAATGAAGGGAAATTTAATAGCAGCGTACGATAAACATGATAATGTAGGGTTTGTTGACAAATATTATCCAAAAGCAATTTTTTTTAAGAATGAGGATAAATTTTTTTCTTATGTAAAAAAAACTAAGTTAGATTACCTTGTTGTATGCTCACCAACTTATTTACATTATAGACATATCTTAAAAGGATTAAAATCTGGAGCTAACGTAATAGTCGAAAAACCTCCACTTTTAAACTCTAATAATTTAAAAAAAATTAATCAATATGAGAAAAAATATAAAAAAAGATGTCACTGCATATTCCAATTAAGAGTAAATAAAAAAATAATTAAATTGAAAAATAATATAGAAGAAAATAAAGACAGTTTTTTTAAGATAGATATATTTTACAACACCTTTAGAGGAGATTGGTATTTTAAAAGCTGGAAGAATGAAAAAAAGCTATCAGGTGGATTAGCAGTAAATATTGGAATACATTTTTTTGATATTTTGTTTTGGATTTTTGGACCAGCTTTAAAATTTAAATTATACAAAAAAAATCAAAATGAAGTGCAAGGTAATCTAAAATTTAAAAAAGCTACTGCAGAATGGAAACTTTCTACTAAAAAACTATCTCAAAAAAGTTTTAATAAAAGTTTTGTTAGGTATATGACTGTAAATGGTAAAAAATTTAATTTTGATAAATTCCAAGATTTACACCATGAAAACTACAAAAAAATTATCAATGAAAAAAAATTTCATATAACAGAATTTAAGAATACTATAAAATTTATAGAAAAATTAAAAAAATGATTAAATTTTTTGTTCACAAAACATCAATTATTGATGAAGGTGTTAAAATTGGAGCTAAAACTAAAATATGGCATTGGTCTCATATTTCAAACAATGCACAGATAGGAAAAAATTGCACAATTGGACAGAATGTTTTTATTGGTGAAAACGTAAAAATTGGAAATAATGTTAAGATTCAGAATAATGTTTCAGTTTATCAAGGAGTATTTTTAGAAGATGATGTATTCTGTGGCCCTTCTGTAGTTTTTACTAACGTTAAATTTCCGCAATCTCTAATTGAAACAGAAAAAAAAAATTATTCCAAAACGTATGTAAAAAAAGGAGTTACAATAGGAGCTAATAGCACTATTATTTGTGGAATAACTATTAATGAAAATGCATTCATTGGTGCAGGTGCAGTAATCACCAAAGATATTGATAAAAATATTATTGCAGTAGGCAATCCAGCTAAAGCAATAGGAAAGATATGCAATTGTAAACTTAAGGTTTTCAAAAAACCATATAACCTTACAAAGTGTGAAAATTGTAATTTTGAAATAAAATAAATAAAATTATAAGATAATGCTAAATGATTTAGATATTTATAATAAAAGTTTAAATAAAAAAATTTTTATCAAATTAAAAAATAACATCAAAGAAAATAATTTTATATTTGGCGATAGCGTTAAAAAATTTGAAAACAAATTATCAAATTATACAGGGTCAAAATATACAATTACAGTAGGGTCAGGCACAGATGCATTATTATTGTCATTAATGAGTTTAAATTTAAATAAAAATGATGAAGTCATTATCCCTAGCTTCAGTTGGTTATCAGTTTTAGAAGTTGTTTTATTACTAAGTCTAAAATTTAAATTTGTTGATACATGTCTAAATAGTTTTAACTTGGATATAAAAAGTCTAAAAAAAAGTATAAATAAAAATACAAAAGTTATTATATCCACATCATTATTTGGACGTTCAGTAGATTTAATTGAATTAAAAAAAATATGCAAAAAAAACAAAATTTTATTAATAGAGGATGGTGCTCAGAATTTTGGCTCAAGAATTGGAAATTTAAGTTCTTTAAATATCGCAGACTTAACGTGTACAAGTTTCTTTCCAAGTAAAAATTTAGGATGTTATGGAGACGGAGGTGCGATTTTTACAAATAAAAAATCATTAGCTGAAAAATTAAAAAAATTGAGAAATCACGGTCAATCTAAATATAATGAAAGTGAATTATTAGGAATTAATTCTAGATTAGGGTCGTTACAAGCTACTGTATTAATAGAAAAATTAAAAGATATTAAAAATAAAAAAAAAAAACAAGTCTCTCTATATAAACGATATGAAAAATTTTTTAATAATAAAAAAATTATTGGTTTCCCAATTGAAAATATTTATAGAAAACTCAAGTTTGATAATATGTATTGTCAATTTTCTATTTTAGTTAAAAAAAGAGGGTTATTAATAAAATATTTAAAAAAATATAGGATAGATTATAAAATTTACTATTCTAAACCTTTGTATAATCAATTCAGTATCAAAAAAAAATACAAATTAAAAAACACAGAATATATCTGTAATAAGATTATATCATTACCGTTCAATGATATTTCTGTTAAAAGACAAAAAAAAACATTTGAAGTGTTAAATAAAATTATAAATTTTGATCGAGGCATTTTTTTTGAAAAAAAATAATATTTTGATAGTTCATCCAATTAAAGAATTTAGTGGCTCACTTAAAAGTATTGAAGAATATGTAAAACTATTAAAAAATAAATATGAATTTATTTTTTTGACACCGAAAGGTTTATCATCAAAAAGATTATCAAAATTTGGCAGGGTTGTTCAGGTATGGGGACTATCAAAATTTGATAATTCTCAACTAGGCTATTATAAAAATTTAAGATGGTTATTGATTATTAGAGAAGCAGTGTTTTTATTTCCAACCATTTTAGCTGCTTTGTATATAAAATTTAAATTCAAGAAACTTTCTATTATTCATTTTAATGAGATAACATTGATACCAACAATTTATATATTCAAATTTTTTTTTCAGATACCTCTCGTTTTACATTGTCGTATTTTATTTAAGAAAAATAATTATTTTGGAAAGAAAATAATTAAATTTATTAATAAAAATGTTAATAAAGTAATAGTCATTGATAATGATGTGAAAGACTCTTTTCCAAAATCATTTAAAACTGAAATTGTTAGAAATATTTTTATTAAAGAAAATTTTCTAAAATTGAAGAAAAATAGTGAATATTTAAATTTAGGATATCTTG
>CERI01117139.1_pt1 | contig 13315 bp, 8 predicted proteins | sample 350261 | NCBI WGS metagenome assembly CERI01 (sample SAMEA2620979, study PRJEB7988) | marine metagenome | isolation source: saline water (ENVO:00002010), including
AGGTTATAGTAAATTTACTGATATTGATTTTACTATTGATCAAAGTTACTTGCTAACATCGTTAAATGATACCATTGGTGATATTGTTAAAATTAAAAACATTGGTACTGGCGGTTGGTTGTTACTAGAAAAAATTAGTAACGAAGAAGCAAGTGATTATACAACTAACTACAGAACTATTGGACGTGAAAACGGAACTATAGAATTTAAAGAAGAACTGTATAACTTTACTAAGAGCTTTGTAGGCTTTGACGGATTAAGTTACGATACAGCATTCTACGATAATCAACCAACTAATGAATTACGTATTATTTTAAAAGCACTTAGAGATGATATATTTGTTGATGGCTTAGAAGTAGAATACAATCAGTTATTCTTAGCAAGTGTTAGATATGCGTTTGCAGAGCAACCGTTTGTTGATTGGGCATTTAAAACTAGTTTCATTAAGGCAAAACACAATGCTGGTGATTTACAACAAAAAGTTACATTCCAAAATGATAACTTACCAAGCTACGAAGAATTTGTTAAAGAAACTAAACCTTTTAAAACAAAAATTAGAGAATACCTAAGTAACTATACTAAAACAGATTTAACTGCGAGTAGTACTAGTGACTTTGACTTTGCTCCACAATACAACGAAGATACACAGCGTATTGAACCAGCATCACTCAAAGTTAAAGACAATTTAATCTACGGACAAGATGCAACACTAAACACTTATCCAAACAAACATTGGTTAGATAACGTAGGCTTTGAAATAACTAACTGTAACATCAGCGACAAAGGTATAGGGTATACTGAAATACCTGTTATTAAATTTGTAGGCGGTGGCGGAACAGGTGCTAAAGGACTTGCTAAACTAGGATCAGGCGGAAGTGTTGTAAGCATTGAAGTTACAAATCCAGGTTCGGGTTATTTGTCAGCACCAACTATTGAAATTGAAGGTAGTTTATCAACTGTTAACGAAAGCAGAATTGCTAAAGCGTCAGCACAAATAGGTAATAGTAAAATTAGAGCTATGCACTTGCGTAGTAAGTTTGACCGTGTAACAGGAACGTTTTTAATTACATCATTAGCAGAAACACAAACGTTTGCAGGCAATAACAGCAGAACATTATTTGATGTTAAATGGCCAATGGACGTAAGACGTAACCAAGTTACTATTACAGTTAATGGTATTGAAGAATTGCAAGGAAACTATTCAGTTAGTAATAAAGAATATACTGATAAGTCTTACACAAGATATAAAGGGCGTATTACATTTGAAAATCCGCCAGTTAATAATGCAGTTATTGTTGTTACATACAAAAAAGATGTATCAATGCTACAAGCACAAGATAGAATTAACTTATTCTACAATCCAACTACAGGACAGTTAGGTAATGATATTTCACAGTTAATGGACGGTGTCGATTACGGTGGAGTACAAGTTAAGAGTTTTGCATTTAATACTGGTACAGGTTATGGCAACGAGCCATACTACACAACTACATGGGATTCATATGATGCAACATACGAAGATGAGATTTTCCAATTAGATGGAAGTACACAAGTATTAACATTGTCTGCTCCATTAGTTAATGGCGTTACATATAACGTATACAAAAACGGTATTAGAATTGACGATCCAGAATATGATGGATCAACAGTTCCAGGTAATCCAAATGCAGTAATGAATTCACTAGTAGGTGATGGTACAACAGATACATTTGTTATTGACAATGATAAGATTCCAACAGCAGGTAACGATGTAATTGTTATTAGAAAATCAACAAGTGACGGTAGCTTCTTACCAGATGCAGATGCATATGACACAATGTTGCAAGGTGGTGACATAGCGTACTCAACTGCAAAAGGTATTAGTGCAGAAGAAATTGTAGTTGATGGTGATGGGTTTGTAACTCCGTTAACATCAAAAGGACCTGAAGAACTTGTTCCAGGACAATTACTTGATAGTGTAAACATTAAAGTATACGACAGAATCAATGATGGTTCAAGTATTATTAATAATTACAACTACATTTACACAGGAAGCCGTACATTTAATCTTGATAGAGTACCAGCAAGTAGCAAAGATGTATTTGTTAAAGCTAACGGAACAATTTTAGATTCAGGTAATAACAGTTTGTTTACTGTAAATTATCAAGATAAAACATTAACATTAGATGACAGCGTTGCAATAGCAAACGGACAAAGTGTTAACATTATTACAATGTCAGCAAACGGTGAAAACATTCTTGATGCAGACACATTTACAGGTGATGGTTCAACATCAGTGTTTGTTACATCAGTTAAGTTTAAACAAGGACTAAGTTTGTTTATTACAAAAGACGGTGCTCCAATTGATGCTGTACTTGCAGAAACAGATGCAACATACGAAACATCAGGTCAAGTATTACTTAGACTACCGATTGCTCCTCTTCCAGGCGAACTTATACAGTATGTAATTTATGATAGTGCGGCCAAGTCGTTCTCACAGATTTCAATTGATGAGTTTACAGGTTCAGGGTCGTTACAAGGATTTACTTTAGCTAATGCACCGTTTACACAACGCCCATTAGCAAACAGCGTAGTTGTTAAAGTAGGTAATAAAATACTTAATCCAGGATACAACCAACAGTATACAGTTTCATCAACTAGAGAATACAAATTGCGTGATTGGCAAGTTGGACTTGCACAGATACCAGCAGAGAAAATTAAAGTATTCTTAAACGGTGTAGAGCAAATATTATCAACAAGTTATATTTGGAATAGATTTAATTCAAGTGTTGAATTGTTTGCTGGTGTTGGTAACAACGGAGACATTTTAGATGTTTACTTACTAGGTGACGGAGAGTATGACTTTGGAAAGTTTGATGTTAATGGCTATTGGGTTGAAACACCAAACCAAGTACAGTTAACTACTGCTCCACAAAATGGCGAGAAAGTAACTGTTTACCAGTTTAGCAATCATGATATTGCAAAAATTGAAAGAATTAATTTAGACGTTGTTGCAAGAGCTACACTTACAACAGATACAACAGAGTATAATGAATATCATCAGTTAGCAAACGGTTTTGTTAAACTAAGATCTCCTGCAATTGATACAAGTTATGTATGGTTAACTAAAAATGGCGAACTATTAAGTCCAAACGTTGAATATACATTACTAGAAGATAAAGTAACTATTAGAGTAGTAGTTGATATTGATGCAAATGACGAATTAGAGGTAATACACTTTAGTAATAGCACTATAATTCCTAAGTTTGGATTTAGTCAATTCAAAGATATGCTTAATAGAACACACTTTAAACGTTTAGGTGATGATTCACGTTACTTCTTAGCTGAAGACTTAAACTATTACGATACTAGCATCAAAGTTACTAACTCTGATACACTACCTCAGCCAAACAAAGAGCGTAGTATTCCGGGAATTGTATTTGTTGATGGAGAACGTATTGAATATTACTTAAAAGAAGGCGGAGTACTTAGACAGTTACGTAGAGGTACACTAGGAACAGGTATTGCAACAGTACATGCTAAAGGAACTGAATTACTAGATCAGAGTAACAAGCAAACTGTACCATACCAAGATAGAACACTTCAGCAAACATTTACAGCAGATGGCTCAACTAGTAGCATTGTAGTAGACTTTATTCCAAATTCAGTTCATGAGTTTGAAATATTTGTCGCTGGTAAGCGCCTGCGTAAAAATGCAATAAATACATATGATCCAACTGTTGATTTAGACAGTCCAGAGGCAGATATTGTGTCGCCCGCGGAATTTAGTGTCGATGGAACAACTTCAACTGTTGTATTAGCTGAAACACCACCTATTAATACCAAGATAGTGGTGGTTAGACGCATTGGTAGACCTTGGACTGACACTGGAATTCCTCTACATAGGCAGGAAAATGACATTGCAAGGTTCTTAAGAACAACAGAGGTGGCGTTACCTAAATAAATACACTTGTAGGAAATAATGATGACAGACAAATTTAACGATAAACAAGGTGTTCTTTTGCAAGGGCACATCAAGATACACAATCCAGAGACTGGTGAAATCTTGGTGGACAAGCGTAATGCTATTCACTACGAGAACATGAGTATTTCATTAGCGGAAAGTTTATCTAATCAAGGACAAGGTATGGTCTACCAAATGGCATTTGGTAATGGCGGTACTAACGTAGACCCAACGGGTATTATTACGTACTTGTCACCAAACTCAACAGGAACTAATGCTAGTTTGTACAATCAAACATATGCTAAAGTTATTGACAACAACAATGTTAATAACGTTGATCCTACTAGAAACAAATTAGAAACTAGACACGTAAGCGGAACAAACTACACAGATATTGTAGCAACTTGTTTGTTAGACTACGGTGAGCCTAGTGGGCAAGATGCTCTTGATAACGCAACAGCAAACGATAGTTTGTATGTGTTTGACGAGTTAGGACTTGTAAGTTATGCAACTAGCGGAACAGGTAGATTGCTAACACACGTAATTTTCCACCCTGTACAAAAATCACTTAACAGACTAATCCAAATTGATTATACTGTTAGAGTACAGAGTTTAACAGGTTTTAACGAGGTTTAATAAATGGCATATACTGTACAATATACTGACTTATCCCAAAAAGGTACTATTGTTGTTGAAGACAACACTATTAACCAACAAACGTCCTTGGACTTGCCAGGCAGAAATACAACTGCGTATGGTACAGCTATTGCCGAAAACTTCTTACACTTATTAGAAAACTTTGCTTTTAACACAGCACCGACAAATCCAGTAGAAGGACAGTTATGGTATGATACAACACCGGGTGTTGATCAGTTAAAATTATACGATGGTACTAACTGGGTTAGTGCATCAGGATTAAAGAAAGCTACAACAGCACCAGAAGCAAACCAATCAGTTACAGGCGACCTTTGGGTTGATACAGATAACCAACAGTTATATTTGTATACAGGTTCGGGTTGGATATTAGTTGGACCAACATTTAGTGATGGACTTTCAACAGGTGTTAAGCCAACAACTATTATTGGCACAGACAATATTACTTACACAGTTTTAATTATTGAAGTAAAAGCAAAAACACTTGCAATTATTGCAACAGATGCATTTACACCAAAGACTGTAATCCAAGGCTTTACAAGTATTAAGCCAGGATACAATTTAAGTACGTTTGATATTACAGGTTCAGGTGCAGGAAAATATTATGGAACTGCTGAAAAAGCAGAAGCATTAGTTATTGGATCAGAAAATGTTCCGGCGGCAAACTTTATTAGAGCTGACAAAGAAACTAACAGCCTAGTTCCAGTTAATGTTAAAAACAATTCAGGTATCACAGTAGGTGCAGATAGTGCATTGAATATTGGTATTGAAGGACAAGCAGGTATTATTGGTCACCAAACAAGTGGATCAAACATTGATATTAGAGTTAACAATGAAGGTACAACTACTACAGTTTTACGTGTTGATTCAACAAGCAAAATTGGTATTAATAATTTAGCACCAGTTGAGTCATTAGACGTAGTTGGAAATATACAAACAGACAGTAGCGTATTAGTTAACGGAACAACAGACAGTTCAACTATAAACACAGGTAGCATTATTGCTAAAGGTGGTGTTGGTATTGCTAAAAGATTGTATGTAGGTAGCGATACAAACATTGCAGGATTATTAACTACAGGTAATATTGTTCCAAACATTACAACAACAAGAAATATTGGTACTGCAAACGAACAGTTCTTAAATGTATTTTCACAAAACTTTGTTGGTAACTTAACAGGTAACGTAACAGGATCAATTAGTGGTAGATCAGGATCAACTGATAAACTAGCAAGTTCAACAGTATTTAGAATGGTTGGCGATGTTAGTTCTCCTGAGTTTAGTTTTGACGGCCAAGATGCTAGTGTAAAAACTTTTACTACATCAATTGACAACACATTTATTGCGGCTAAAACAGAACAAGCATTAAGTGAAGCAACAGATGAATACATGTTTAACAGAGTCCAAGGAGACACTGGTGTATTTAAAATATCAAGAACTAACTTGTTTAAAGCTATTCCACAATTACCAGTTGGTATGATTACTGCATTTGCGGCAGGCGTACTACCAGCAGATTGGTTAATATGTGATGGTAGAGAAATTACTATTGCTGAATACCAAAACTTGTTTAACGTTATTGAATATAACTTTAAAGCACAGTCACTTGTAACAGCAGGTAAATTTGCGTTACCAGACTTACGTGGTAGATTTGTACTAGGCTTAGATAACATGGGCGGCGAAAGTGCTAACCGTGTAACTAGTGCGGCGGCAGATACATTAGGTAATGTTGAAGGACAACAAACACAATCAATTGGACTTACTAACTTACCAGAACACGAACATGATTTACGTGGACCAAGTGGAGACCAGTACTATACTAATAGAGATATTAGTGGAGTACCAAACGATCCACAAGGTATACAATACGATGCTCCAACAGGAACACAAGCAGGTCAGGCTTATCCATCATCAGGTGGTGTACTAACAAATAGCACAATTGGACAACCAATTGATGTTATGAATCCATATATGGCAATGCAAATGATCATATACGCTGGACAAAACACGGGAGCAGTATAATGAGTTATAAATTAAATAAAACGGACGGCTCATTACTAGTAGACTTAGTCGACGGTAGTTTAGATACTACAAGTACTGATATATCCTTAATAGGTAAAAACTATTCAGGGTTTGGTGAAAGTATTAACGAAAACTTTATTAAGATACTAGAAAATTTTGCTAACACATCAGCTCCTAGCTTACCACTAAAAGGTCAGCTATGGTTTGATAGTACAGAATCAAGACTTAAAGTTTATGACGGAACAAACTTTAGAACTAGTGGCGGTCCTATTGTACAAAATTCACAACCAGGTGTAGGTGTAGTTGCAGGTGACCTTTGGATTAACAATGCAACAAAGCAATTACATTTTTATGATGGTACAAATTTTAACTTAGCAGGTCCAATTTATACAAGCGACCAAGGCAAGTCAGGGTTTGAAACAGTAACAGTATTAGATAATCAAAACAATAGTAAAACTATTGTAAAGTTTTCAATAGGCGGAACACTAATAGGTGTATATGCAAACAATGAATTTACACCAGCGGCGTCATACGCTATTACAGGACTTGATAGTATTAAGAAAGGTTTTAATATTATTTCAACTGTTACAGACTTTGTATTTAGAGGCTCAGCAGATAGTGCCGCGGCACTAGTTGATAATGCAGGCGTAGCCAAAAGTGCTTCGCAGTTTTTATCAGCAGACTCTAACTCAGTTACAACTGGAACAGTAACAGTTGCTAACAGTGGTGGTATTACAATTGGTACTGCACAAAACAATATTCAAAAGGTAGTTGGAACTAGTGTTGTTAACGAAAACCAATTATCAAATCACGATTATAAAATTAGAGTTAGAAAAGCAACAGGTTTTGTAGATGCAGTAACTATTGACACATCAGAATCATTCTTAGGTATATTTAAAGATACACCACAGCATACGTTACACGTTGGTGGCGATATGAGAGTTGATGGTAACTTATTTTTAACATCACCAGCTGTTAACATTGAAACACAAAATTTAAGAGTTGAAGATAAAAACATTGAATTAGGTATTACTAGTGATAGTACATCATTAGATAATGCAGGCGTAGACACTGGCGGAATTATTCTTAAATCCAGCGACCTTGATAAAGAATGGACTTGGAGAAATGCTACAGGTTCTTGGACATCAAGTGAAAACATTGACGTTGTTGCAACTAAGTGGTACAAAGCTGAAGGTGTTAACGTATTAAACAAAACAGAATTAGGTTCAACAGTAACACAAGCACTTGGACTTACAGACATTGGTACATTGAATCAGCTTAATGTTGATCAAACTAATATTGAAGGTGCAAAGATTTCAACTAGTACTCCATTACAACTAGAAAGTACTGGAAGTATTACAATTACTAATAACCAAAAAATTACTGGACTAGCGGAACCAACAACTAATACAGATGCCGCTACTAAGTTTTATGTTGATGATCAGATTAACTTAGAACCAGTTGTAATGAGTTTAGATATCACTGGATTATCTAACAGCAATATTGCAACGATCATCGAGGACATTTATCCAGCAAGTAATAAGAAAACCGGAACATATGCGTACATAGCTACTTCAACTATTGCAGGAGCAACAGTTACAGGTATTGACGTAGACGCGGCTAAAAACATCTCATACGTTGCAGTAGATGCTAACGGTGTGTTAAATCAGAGTGTAGTACAGGACGTTGCGTTTGCATCAGCTTCAGGTAACGTAAATGTTACTATATCACGTGGTTTAAAACGCTTTAGAGTTGCCGCAGGTGCATGGGTATTTGATAACGATCTTGGTTCGAGCGGCGGCTTGTGGTAAGAGATAAATAGTAACATAGAGGAAAAGAAATGGCATATACTATTGATAGATATAATGGAACTACTTTAACAGTTGTTGAAGATGGAACCGTGGATCAAACTAGTGATATTAAACTAGTTGGTAAAAATTACGCCGGTTACGGTGAAATTCAGAACGAAAACTTTTTACACTTATTAGAAAACTTTAGTGGTGCTAACCAACCTCCAAAGGCCATTTCAGGACAGGTTTGGTACGACTCGGGTGCTAATAAGCTAAAATTTTATGATGGATCTAAGTTTAGAACTACAGGCGGTGCTGAAGTTGCCGCAACTGCACCAGCTGGTTTAGCAACAGGTGACCTATGGTGGGATTCAACAAACGAACAATTATACGCATATAGCGGTACAGGTTATGTACTAGTAGGACCACAAGGTGCAGGTACAACTGTTACACAGATGGTTTCAGCTAACGTTAGAGATACAACTAACGTAAACAGATTAGTTATTAAGGCTGTTGTTAACGATGAAACAATTTATATTATTTCAGGTGCAACATTTACTATTGATAGTACAGACCCACTTAATGCTATTACAGGATTTGACGTTGTCAAAAAAGGTTTAACACTAAGAAATACAACAAACGCAACAGGCGGTGTTACAAGTACACAGGATTATTACTGGGGTACAGCAAGTAACTCATTAAAACTAGGTGGCTATAGTGCTACTGACTTTGCACTAGCAGGTTCAGGATCATTTACATCACTTGTTAGTTTTGCAGATGCAGGTATTTCAATTGGTAACTCAAGTGATTTAAAAATCTTTATTGAAAATGACAACGAAGGCGTTATTAAAAATGACGTTGGAACTAAAATTAAACTTAAAGTTGATAACACAGGTGGTGTTGAGCAACACGTAGCAACAGTACAAGACACAGGTATTATGCCTGGCTCTACTAACACATACGCAATTGGCGGAACAGGTGCTGTATTCAGTGAAATGCACGCCACTAACTTTTATGGGTTAGCAGAAAACGCTTCCAAAATGCAAGTTGGTGTAAACTACCGTAGTGCAGATACAGCGGCAACTAATAACACAGTAGCAGTTAGAGATGCAAGTGGTAATTTAGTAGCAAACAAATTTACAGGTACAGCAACATCAGCAGAATATGCTGACTTGGCTGAGATTTATAAAACAGCAGAAGAATTACCAACAGGAACTATTGTTAGTGTTCCAAAATTTGACGAAGAAACAGATGCAGAAGTAAGAGCTATTGAACCAACTGAAATTCCAGTAGGTGTAATTAGTGCTAAACCTGCGTTCTTAATGAACAGCGAAGCAGAAGGTCAAGCAGTTGCACTTAAAGGGCGTGTTCCAGTAAGAGTAACAGGGATCATTAATAAGGGTGAAGCAATTTACGCTGACTCACAAGGCATAGGACATACTATTAGAGCTGAAGGACATTATCTAGTAGGTATTGCATTAGAGAGTTGGGAACCAGAAGCAGATGAAGAAGGCTTAATAGAAGCCATTCTGAAAGTATAGAGGTAGAATAATATGGCAGTCGGCGATATAATTACAGCGGCAAGGTACAACAGCTTACAATCACGAGTTGCTACTGTAATGGGCGTAGGGTCAGGTGATGACGGATACGGACAAAATTTAAGTAGTGCCCAAGTAGGCGTTAACGATAACGTACAAGCAATTGACATTAATCAACTATACTCTGATATGGCAAACGGACGTATTCACCAAACAGGTGCAACACCGTCTGAGATTAACATTGTAACACAAAACGTTGACCTTGTGTTAGACAGTGATACGATTAACAAAAAAGGTATTGTACAATTTGAAAATCTTGCTACAACACTTGAAAATGATAAATTTGTAGCACATGCTAGCCAAACTACAGCTGAAGCGGCCATTGCAGGTACTAGAACTACTTCTTGGAACGGTACAATTTCACATATTATTGATGTAACGTTTGCAGATGCAAACCATCAAAGACACTATTTCAATGCAGGCGGTACTATTCGTTTTGCTTCTAACATTACATATGTTGGATCAAGTAGTAAAACAATTGACTGGATGACTATGTTAGTTAACATGGGTACAGTTAGTATGAACTATACATCAACTGTAGCAACAGGATCAGGAAACGGTAGTGCAATTGGTTATCATGATTTAAATGCTAGTTACCAACAGCTTTTTGAAAAAACAGGATCAGGGCTATATGCCGCAAACGATTACAAAATCGAAGGATCCAAAGTAAGTGATACAGTTTTACGTTTCAAAGTTACATTTAACGATGATAACACAGGTAACCCAAATACAGACGAAAACGTAGAAGGTGTACTAAACAGTACAATTACACAATTACGTCCAACCGGAGCGGCAGTAGAAGTAGCTTCTCCAAATTACTCCACAAACGGCAGTTCAAATCTAAGTTAAGACTTGCTTTTCTTCCTTAAATAGTGTATAATACACTAAAGGAGAATTAGTATGGATGAACGTCTTGAAAAGGCATTAGAATTTGCCAATTACATGACTACTCTTAACAACCAAAAAAGAGTCTTAAAAGAAAAGTTTTACGAAAGTGCAATCCATTACCACAATGGTGGTCAATTCTCAGTAAACAAAGACCTAATGAATTTTTGTAATATGTTAGTAAGCACAGGACAAGAGTCTGTAGTGCTAATTGACGATAATGATATTCCAGTAAAGGTTGCTGATATTGAAACATTCCTAAGTGATATATTAGACATTTATTTTACAGCATCAAACGAGTATCTTACAGAGTACGAAAAGATAAGAAGCCTGCGTAAGGTTTCCGGACTTGTAGAATATGAAGAATAGAGGTGCATTAATATTTGCTAGAAATAACTTAGAAGTAGATTACTTAAAACAAGCTCATTATCTAGCAAAGCGTATTAAACAATATCTTGGATTACCAACAACTGTTGTAACAGACAGTCTTGATTACTTAAAAGCAACATACACAGACTACGAAACAGTATTTGACAAGGTCATTGAAGTACCAAATACTAGAGCGGCAAGTGAAAAACGTTACTATGACGGTTCGGGTGTATATAAACAACTTGCATTTAAAAACGACTTGCGTACACAAGCATATGAACTAACTCCATATGACGAAACAATAATGTTAGACAGTGATTATATCATTGCAAATGATGTACTTAAAAATTGTTTTACACAAGAACACAATTTCCTAATATATAAAGACGCAAAAGACCTAACAGGATTTAGAGATACTACAGAGTTTCAAAGAATTAGCGAAACTAGTGTAGACTTTTACTGGGCAACTGTTGTGTACTTTAAGAAAAGCAAAGAAGTAGAAACATTCTTTAACTTAACACAACATATACAAGATAACTGGCAACACTATAATAGTATTTTTCAAATTAACAAATCAACGTTTCGTAATGATTGGGTGTTTAGTATTGCAATACATATTATGAACGGATATCAAGCAGGTAGTTTTGCAAGTTCTTTGCCAGGCAAAAAGTATTACACAGCAGATAGAGATATACTGTGGGAATTAAAAGATGATAACTTTTTATTTTTAGTAGAAAAAGACGGACACCTTGGAGAATACACACCTTTACGTATTAAAGGTAGTAGTGTTCACGTTATGAACAAGTTCAGTTTGAATAGGATCATAGATAATGTCTAAAGGAATAGTTTTAATAGCACAAAACAGCGAATATGACTACGTAGAACAAGCGTGTGCGTTAGCTATGAGTATCAGAGCTACTAATGACACTAAAGTTTGTTTGTTAACCAACGATACAGTACCATCTAGGTATGTAGATCTGTTCGATGTTATTAAAGAAATACCGTGGGAAGACGATTCTGCTAACATGGAATGGAAAGTAGCTAACCGTTGGAAGTTATATCATGCTAGTCCTTATGATGAAACTATTGTAATGGACACAGATATGCTTGTATTACAAAACTTAGACTCATGGTGGAACTTTTTAAGCAACTATGAAGTGTTCTATACTAGCAAAGTATACACATACAGAGGCGAAGTAGTAAATGATAATTACTATCGTAAAACATATATTGCAAATAACTTACCAAACGTATATGCAGGCTTTCATTACTTTAAAAAATGTGACTTTGCCAAAGACTTTTATTCATGGTTAGAGCTTGTAATGAACAACTGGCAGTTCTTTTACGGTCAGTATGCAAGTAAAGAGTATCAAAACTTTCTAAGTGTTGACACAAGCACAGCAATCGTTACAAAGATACTAGATTGTGAAGATAAAATTACAAACAAGAAAGTAACGTTTCCTAGTTTTACACATATGAAGCCTAGAATACAAGGTTGGTATAACCCTAGTGAAACTTGGCGTAGTAGAGTAGGAGCATATCTAACAGATGACTTACAATTAAAAATAGGTAATCATCAACAGCAAGGTATTTTCCATTATACTGAGAAAGAATTTTTAGATGCATCTAAAATACAAAAGTACGAAAGGTATCTTAACATATGAAACTAAGTGTAGAGTTACCTAAGCAAGAAAGGTATGTAGTATTTGATCCTGCAAACGGAGATATTATTTCAGTACCTAATTATAAACCCAAAGAAGGAAGTTATATTCCTGTAGAGGAGCATGAAGTTAAAGGTATAATTTCAGGAGAAGAACCTCTTAGCTACTATTACGTACACTATATTAAACGTGCTAAACAATATGAACTTAGACAACGTTCTAATACTAGTATTGACAGTTATCTAGTAGACGATCTAATATATCAGCTACCAAGTGTGTCAGATGAAACACCTGATATTCACGTATTACAAAATATTAAAGATACATGTTGGAAGATTACTATTGGCGGCGATTTAAAAGCAAACATCTTAGCACAAAAAGTTAACTTTAAAAATACAA
>CERI01117291.1_pt1 | contig 13290 bp, 12 predicted proteins | sample 350261 | NCBI WGS metagenome assembly CERI01 (sample SAMEA2620979, study PRJEB7988) | marine metagenome | isolation source: saline water (ENVO:00002010), including
TATTTATTACTTTATACCATCTTATTTAAGAACAGTTGAAGCCTTCAATTTCATCTAATCTTTTCATATAGTCATTAAATTTTGAATCATCATTATAAGCCTCAACAATCAATTGTTTACATGATTTTAATTCATCATCTTCATATTGATTATACAGTATTTTTTTTACAATATTTACAGTATCTTTACCATAAATATTCTTATTTAAAATATCAATTATCTTATCCAATATTAATATAGCTGATTGTTTATTCTTTCCTAATTTATCTTCAGTTAAATCAACTGTTAAACTCAAAAACAAAATGTTCCCAATTGGTTTATTGTTTTTATCGGTAAATTCGAAACCATAATATATATCACATTCATTCATAAAGAATAGTAATAATGTTAAATTACTTGATTTCATGATTTGATACAATATACTTGTATCATAATATGAGTTTTCTTTATAATTTTCTAATGTATAATTATCAAATAATCCAGGAATATTTTGCTTTAACTTTTGGAAACATCTTAATGTAAATGAAGTATCATCTAATATATAATTGACTCTACTCAAAAAATCAAAATCAAAATTTACTTGTTCATTTTCTGGTAATCCTTTATTTTTTACTAAAAATAATTCCAAAATATCTAATATATTCGTTTCCAATTTTAACCTATCAATACTAGCAAGAATTCCGCGGTTCTCTCCATAGAATAATAATAATGATATCATAGGATTTTCACCTTCATTTATGGGTATATGTGATTGCAAAAGTATTTTTATGATATCAAAATAACCTTTTTCGCAAGCTATATGTAATAAATTATGAGAATTCTTGGTAAATTTCGACAGTGATATTTGTAATTTTTCAATATAGAAGTTGAATAGATTTACATGATTCAAATGTACACTTATTATAACTGGGTCATTACCGTTTGAATCATCTTCTATAAGTTGTTCGACATTATCAACTGTAATCACATTATCATTGTAGAGAGTCTGCAGGAATGCTGGATGATTTCTTAGAGAAATTAGATGTAATATATTTAAATTATCTCGATTGCGTAATGTAAAATCAATCTTATCAGAAAACCTATTATAAAAATACAAAATTCTTGGATCATCATTTCTTGTGAGTAATAAGAGTGTGATAAATAGAGAATTACCTAAAGAATCTATCTTTTGGAGTAAATCTCTTATTTCTTCATCGTTTTTATCAAAGAAAAAATCATTTATATCAGCATTATTTCTTACATGAAAATTCCAATCATAAAATATTCCATAATAAGCTTTTTCTAATTCATCATGCGTTCTTACAAATTCCCACATATAATTGGTTTCATTTTGAATTTGATTGCAGTGTAAACCACTCATACTAATTTGAAACATACCATCTTCATTTTTCTTGGCTAAAGCTGCAATTTGATGAATTGGCATTTTTCTCTGAACCTTTAGATGTAAAAACTTTTTTGTATAAGCGTTTCTTCGTAAATGAGAAATTTGTTGCATAAGTAATTTTTTTTCTACTAATATATTTTCAAATCCTTTCATTAAATCAACTAATTCAAGACCTAATTCAATATTATTCATACTACGATTCGGTATGTCTTGTGTAGGTTCACCAGTAAAAGGTGAAATAATAGGCTTCGAATTTTGTAAATTGATATTGAAAATTCCTGATGCCTGATAACAAGGAAATATGAAAGAATCTTTAATATATTTTATGAAATGACCAAAATTAAAAAAATAGAATTCGCCTCGATTTGCTTGAGCATTTGAAATATTGTTGTTAGTTTCTCTTGAACGAACAATTTCTAATATAACCAATTTCTCCTTGTAGTTATTTTGAAAGCTATCATCTATATATTCTTGTACTGTTTTATACTCGTAACTTATTATGTCGAATCCTGTATATGATAAAATTCCATGAGTAAGTGTAGGCGTTACTCTAGTTCTTTTCTTGGAAGCGTCATCTCCAGTATCATCTCCAGTATCATTATAATCGCCAAAATGTCTTTTAGGATCAACACCTCCTAGTTTTAATTTTCTTTTGGATTTGTTTTGAGATTTTCTAATACTCTGTTTTGTCTTATGTTTTATCTTATGTTTTGTCGTATGTTTTGTCTTATGTTTTATCTTATATATTTTTTTTTTAGTTTTCATGAATTATATTAAACTAGAAAATAATTATATGTTTAAGAATAATATGAAAATTCTTATTTATGGTGGAAGAGGATTTTAAATTACTTGATTTCAATTGTATTTTTTTCATTCACACTTTTAACAAGTTTTTTTTCTAAATTTAAGTGTCCCATTTTAAATGTGTTTAGGTGTATTCTTTTTTAGATACAGATAATATTGAATTCTTTTTAATTTTCCATATTTTAAATTGAAAGTACTTTATAAAATGTTTGCTCTTATCAAATGGAAGCATATTTAAATCCGAGTAGTATAGTATCACTGGAAACAAATACAAATTACAATACTTCAGAACCATTTCCTCACATTGTAATTGATAATTTCTTAAGAGATGATGTTATAGACAAATATGTGAAATATAGTAAATCTCTCGAATTGCGCAATTGTGATAATAATCGTTTACCCCCAAATACAACTACACAGTACAAATATGCTTATGATAATATGAATAAATATCCAAAAGAAATTCAAAAACTTTTCAATTTTTTAAATAGTGCTGAGTTCATTAAAAAAATAGAAAAACTAACAGGGATCGAAAATTTAATAATTAAAAATCCTAGGCTCAAAGGAGCCGGCTTTCACAAAATTACTAATAACGGTTTCTTAAACTTACATACAGACTTTAACAATTACAAAGATACAATAGGTTCTCTTGATAGAAGAATTAATATTTTAATCTATCTCAACCCAGATTGGAAAGAATCTTACAAAGGTCATTTATGGTTATGCAATAAAGAAACCAAAAAAATTGAAAAAAAAGTATTACCTATCAAGAATAGATGTGTTATTTTTTCAACTACGAATAAGTCCATTCACGGTCATCCTGAAAGATTAGAAGTTCCAAGAGGAATCACACGAGATTCTATAGCTCTCTATTACTATACAAAAAATACTAATGGAAATGTTTGTTTTGAAGGAGATACTTTCCATTCCACAATTTATTACAACAAAGATGACTTCCTGGAGTAGATCATTCCTTTTTAGAGTCTTTAGAGTCTTTAGAGTCTTTATAGTCTTTATAGTCTTTATAGTCTTTATAGTCTTTAGAAACTAAATCAATTTGAGAAACAACGAGACGCTCCACATGTTGAGTTATATACAAAAGTGTGGGTTGAATTGTACTGTCATAAAAATTTGTCGTAAATTGTTGGGCGTGTGTATAATTTAAAATAAGAAATAGAAGTTTCATCTGAGAAAAAAATGGAATGATGTTTACAAAAAAAGAAAATACATTTTCGAAATATCGCAACGATACAAATACGATCCAATATTTATGCATATCTAAATACTTCTCATCGTTGTTGCGCATCAAAGAGTAAGATCTGTAAATTGGAAAAATATAACCTGATACAAAAATTCCAAGTTTTGAACCAGCATCTGTGAAACAAATAACAATTGGTAAGGACATACATATTTTTGTAAGAGTATTATGTGATATTTGAGTTTTTTCATGCAGTAATTCAACATATTTCGTATTTGAAATGGTATTCGAAATATTACTATAAATTGATTGGTAATTATCCATAAGTAGTTTTATAAGTTAAGTTCTTATTTTGTTTTTTATGAGATACGGGTATGTCTTACTGAGATGTTGGTTCGATAATAAATATTCTTAATATTTACTAATGGAAAATAAAAATTTATTTTTAAATTTGATTTTAACTTTTATTTTAACTTTTATTGGAGTTATTGGAGTGCTAGTACTTGTTTCCTTGATTAAAAAAATAAGATTAAAAAAAGATACGCATATCCCGAAGGTTTTGATCCAGACGTATCATAGTATTGAGAAGATACCTCAAAAAGTATTCAAGAATATTCAAAAATTTAATGGAGGATATACTCATATTGTATTTGATGATAATATGTCTCGAAATTTTATTGAAAAAGAATATGGTAGAAAGTATCGTGAAAAATTCGACAGTTTTAAATTAGGAGCCCATAAAGCCGACTTCTTTCGGTATTGCTATTTATACAAGAAAGGAGGTATATATCTTGACATTAAAACATCTTTACAAAGAAAACTTGATGATATTATATTTGATGAAGAGACATGTTATACTGTTTTATCAAAAAACAAAGAACAGATTTATCAAGGATTTATTGCTTGTAGTCCTGGGAATGTAACTATCAAAAGACAGTTAGATTTTATGATGCTTTCAGATACGAAACCAGTATCTTATCAACATTACACTAAATTCTTTTACAAAACACTTGTTTTACAAAAAGACGAAGAGAATGGAAAGAATAAAAAGAATAAAGCGAATGAAGATAAAAAAGGGAAATTAGAACCCGGATTAAATCAACTGAAAGATGGTGAAAAATGGTATTTGTTTTTTGAAATATGTCATGATGACGCATCAGAATGTAAAGATGGATTAGACAGATATGGATATTGTAGTTTTATTTATGACAATGATGACAAGAATGACAAAAATGACAAGAATGACTTGATACGTTTGATGAAAACAAGATACTCAGATTATCCATGGTAGTTTCTTTATTTCAAGTAAAAAAATAAAAACATGATATTATTTTATGAAAGATAAGAAAGATATTAAAAACTTACAAGATAAGACAAAAAGTAAAACAAAAGAAAATGTGAAAGGAGACATGTTAACAACACGTCTGATTCGTTCTTTCTTCAAAAATCATAAAGTGCTCATTGTTTTTTACATTATAATAATCACACTTATCATTCCTGTAGAGATTTATTTATTTCCAGCCCAGATTTCAAAACTCTTTGAAATTTTTAGTAATATTGGAGTGAGTAGAGGCATAAGCAAGTTAATGAAATCCTATGACATATTTATTCCGATAACGGCTTGTCTCTTTTTAGTCATGCTTTTGACATTATTAAAAAGATATTTAGAAAACACAATTATCCCAAAATTTTCAATATTCACACGAAAGTGGATATTTGAATATATCATAAATGAGAACATTGATAATCACGAGCATCTTCCCATTGGGAAAATTATGTCTATTCTTTCAGAACTTCCGTCAAGTGCGAGATATGCTATGATTGTATTTTTGAGAAATCTGTTTCCATATTTTGTAGGATTTATGTTCTTAACATCATATTTCTTTACTTTTGATAAGAAGATTGGTATTCTTCAACTTATAACATTGGTATTATGGATAAGTATATTTTTAATGCGAAGCAAAAAATGTATGAAGGTCTTTGAGGAAGCACAGGATAATGTAATTGATTTATACGAGAATATTCAAGATAAATTTTCAAATTTAAATTCAATTTATTCGTCTCAAACTGAAAACAAGGAAATCAAAAATCATAACAAAGATGAGAATGTCAATGAAAAGAAATATTTCAATAGTTTAAGCTGTGTTTTTAAAACAGAATTGTATTCTAACGTTTTAATTCTTATTTCATTCATAGCATTCAATATTCTTGTTATGAAACTTTACAAAGAACAAAAACTGAATGTCAAGGCTGTTTCAAGTTTATACATTATTGAAATCTATTACTGGATAATCATTTTACGGAGAGTTGAAAGTAACATTAGTGAATTTATACATTCAGTAGGTAATATTAATTCAATTGAAAATTTTTTCAGTGAAATGAATAAGAATATTGAAAAAAATAAGGACAATGAAAAAAACGAAAAAAATCAAAAACGAAATTATGACGCAAATTTCAATGAGAATATGAAAAAAGAAAAAACAAATGTATTGAAATTTGATTCAGAGATATCACATGATAAAAAAGTTATAGAATTTGAGAAGGTATCATTTTCGTATCCAGGAGTCAATAAGACAATCCTTGATAAAGTATCATTTAGTATTTATCAAAATGATGTAGTATGGATTAAAGGTCATTCAGGTTCAGGAAAGTCAACTATATTTAAAATAATTATGGCTTATTTAAAGCCAAATTCTGGTTTAGTAAAAATACAAGGACAGAACATTCAGAGAATAAATATACAACATATTCGTGATGTAATAACCTATGTAGAACAAGATACAAATTTATTTGATGCCACGGTTTATGATAATATAGTTTATGGCAATACCCAAGTAAATTCACAAAAGATAAAAGGTATAATAAAAAAATTAGATATCCGTGTTTTTGATAAATTATCACATGGATTGAATACGAAAGTTGGCATTTTAGGTTCAAACTTATCAGGTGGACAGAAACAGATTATTTTATTACTCAGAGCCTATTTACGACAAGATACCAAAATACTTCTTCTTGATGAACCTATTTCAGCAGTAGACCAAGATAGCGTTCCAGAAGTATTGAAACTTATACAACATATGGGGAACAATAAGACAGTTTTAATGATTTCTCATAATTCAGAAGTTTCATCAATTGTCACAAAGTCAATTGAAATTACGAAATTTAAGAAAGAATAAGAGAAAATAATACAAAAAATACAAAATAAGAGAATAAATTGTATAAATGCTTTTTACGGTATAAATATATAATCTAATGGTAGGAATTGTTTTTGGAGGTTCTGCCGGATATTTTTCATATTATCTTGGTGTTTCTAAATATTTGATTGAAAATTATGATTTGGAAAATGTAAAATTAGCTGGCGTATCAGGTGGGTCCATCGCAGCCCTTGGACTTTGTTTAGGCGAAAAGTCATATAATAGTTTCGTGGAAGATGTTATAAGAAGTGGTCTTAATGACATGAGGGAAATGAATACATTTCAGAATTCTATTTTTAAGGATGGGGTTGTAGGACCTGAAAGCGTCCAACTATTTAAGAAAAAAATGACAAAGACAATTCAAGAATCACATAGATTTGAAAAAATAGGAGATAGGTGTACGATTATTGCCACGAGAATGGATGGTTTAAATGCTGCTACGGATTATATCAATGATTGGAATTCAATTCACGAACTTGTTGATTGTGTAGTTGCCTCGTGTTGGGTTCCTCTTATATTTGGGAATGTATCTACGAAATTTCGTGGGAAGAATTATATAGATGGTGGTATCCCATTTATATTTAACTCTAAAAAGATATATCCAACACAACAGGATGATTGGATCTATGTAGATTTGTATACGTTTCATCGTTTTCAGGAAAATTTTTTCCAATCAGCGATAAATATCGGCGCTCTTTTGTTTACAGCAAATAAATCATTCACAGATAGTTTAATACAAGCAGGATATGATGATGCTAAAAATCATCCAGAACATTTCATAAAATTGAAGAAGAAATCTACGAAAATGTAAAGAATTTAAGCAAATTCAAAATAGAATATTGAATTCGCTTCTATATTCAAGTTGTGTTGTGGTTGTATGACTTGATTTGGTGTTCTTGAATAATGGACGATATAAATTTTATCAATTAACAAGACTTTAGAATTTAGGATAAGTGTATCATTTTCTTTTATACTTCTAATCATGGTTAGTTGAAAATTGTTGTGTATAAGATCATCATTCAAATAACAAATTATAATATTATTTTCATTGTAATGATTCCAGTCTTCTTGATTATGAACGTACAAAGGTTCAGGTAAGTTTTGAAAAAATTTTTTTACCAAATCTTTATTTCCATGAACCCAATTGATCTCAATGTTATTTTGGAAGTTTTCATTAATAAATCGTTGTTCGTAGTTGAAATAGTTACCCAAATGATAAGCAAATAGTTTATATTTTTTCATAGTTTTTGGATCAGCATTTTTAAAAAGAAATATTTCTATCATGAGTATCCAAAAAATTATGAGATATGTGATTCGAATTGACTGTTGTTTATATTCAGCCTCGTGAGCGTTAAAAATTATCAACTTATCAAAAATCCACGATATCTTCTCTTTCATTATTTTCGCATATGACTTCTTAAGATAACGATGTATTAATGTGGTAAAAAATGTAAACATCCATGTCAAAAACTCATTGACTTTCTCACTATGGTTCAGTGAAATGTGTTGTAATAAAATGTCTTTATCAGAATATGAATATACATCTTGGTTGAGTAGAAAGATTACACATAATTGTTCGATATTTAGTAACGTATTAAACTTTTCAATGATTTTTTTCAATGGTATTTCAATTTCACTCATTTCAGGAGTCTTTTTAAAATATGTGTTAGGATTGGTATTAAAATTCGTCCAGTCTATATCTATCATTCTCATTTTCAAATTTTTAAATTATCTTATTTGAAACACAAAAATAGAAAATCATAAATGATTTTTAGTGTGTTTGGGTGTATCTGTTATTTATACAAGTTACTCGCAATATCTATGGCCATTTGCTCGAATGGATGTTCGTATCTTTGCGACGAATCGTATGCATAATGGACATCTCCAATGTTTTTGGGATTTTGATTTTTATATTTTGCGGAATACTCTATCTTATTATCTTTATTATAGTAGGTATATTGGTCTATATCCGGATTTGCTCTTTTTGATGAATATGTGTTGGAACTACGAACAAAATTATTATCTTTTATATAATTATCGGTTAATTGCGGAAATTTCTTTTGGAGAATATGCACTTTTTCATGAACGAGTAAATTTTTAGAAATATATTGATTTTTCGGTAGAAATATTGTATCACCTCTCGTGTGAGGATAACCATTTTCGTAACCTTTTCCTTGAAAACAACCAATTTTCCATTTGGTATTAAGAAATTTTATTATAGGTAAATTTTGATTTTGATTTTGTTTTTGATATTTATTCTTGAGATAATGTATAATTAATTTTGTATGAATTGAAATTATCTTCATGATAATATTCCATTTTTGTAAATAAGAAAAGTTACAAAATGATGATTTAATTTTTACTTTATATTCTTCAATCGATTTTACATTTCTAGCCCTGAAATCTAGCACAGAGAAAGTTTCATAATATTTATCATCATTCGATAGTACAATGAAAAGGGATTTATGCTTATCATGAAATTGAATTTTAGTGAGTATCCATATAAAGTAAACTAGTAAAATTAGAATTACCAATACTGACAAAAAAAAATGGTATTGTATCATGTAATTTTAAAATATTAAAAAATTGAATTTTATCTTAATTTTTATCATTCTCAAATTTTTGAAGATATTCATTCAATTTTGCCCAATATTTGAATCATTCAAGTTCAAAGTTTTTTCAATTAGATTTTTTTCGTCATCATTTATTTGAAACTGACTATATACGTTATCATAACACTCACAAATTGGAAATTTTTGAAGAATACGCACATTGTTGAAATTGCCATAGCGACAAATATTATTTAAGAAGACATACAAAGGGTGATTTAGAATTTTGTTATAATGTTCTGCCAATTCTTTGTTTTGACAACGAATAAAAGCAATTGATTGCGTCATTCCACAACTAGGTCCATCAACAAAAGTTTTATAATAACTTGTAGTTCCAATAAATATTTTATATCCATCCTGAAATTTATGTGGTTTAGAAGACCATACTGTTTGTGTAGGTGTATGATGAAGTTTGTATTTAAAGTCACCTCCTTCTTTAGATTTTATAAAATTTTTTTTTGTGTATTTGTGTAAATCACTTGACGTTTCAACCTTAAATTTAGATAATTCTACATTATCCAGTGTTTTTGACATAATTGATTGGATAATACTATTGTAATAAAGCGGAATATAACATCTTTCTTGACTTTGAATAGTATCTATATAATAAATTTTATTAAAAACACCTTCGATTTGAAAGTCTTTATAATAGGGAGTATTTTCAATTATATACCAAGTGAAAGATGAACCAATTTTTTTGAAGTATTTTTTTGCTGTATGAATATTCAAATAAACTATTTGTTTTCTTGTAATTTCTTGAATCAATACATTTCTATCAGCACACGACATCCAATTATCGGGTGTGATGTATAGTAAATGTCCTTTGTCTTTAAGTAATTTAAAAGAGTGGTTGATAAAACTACCAATCATATTATGATTTTTAGAAGCTCTTTTCCCATTTTCCATGAGACATGCGTAAGGCGGGTTTGCAACAATGAGATCAAATTGGATATGAGAATTATATTTTAAGAAATCAACATTCGTTATATTTAGATTGTATTTGTCATTACAGAAAACTTTCTTTATGACATCTAAGCGGTCTTCATTTGTATCGTTGAAATACAACATTTTTTCAAGAATATGTTTGGCGTCGTGATATTTACGAAGACGATGAAATATTACAACAAAGAAATTTCCACAACCACAACATGGATCTAAAAATTTATGTTGTCCATTCATGAAGATATGTTCTGGTAATTGTTGAACCATTTCTTCAACACATGTTATTGGTGTCGGTTCATCATTGGTTGTTCGTTCAAGATTTTTATTTTTATTCAAATTCTCATCATAGTATTTTTTAATATTTTGATAATCACTAAATATATCCATAACGTTTTAATGTTTTTATAATATCTATGATTTATATAATCATTTTTATCTCTTTTTAAATGTATAGAAAAGAGAGAGAGAGAGAGTCACAAAACAAAAAAATGTCTTAAAGATGCATCAAAGATGTATCAAAGAGATTTTTGTTTTTGGATATGTTTGGATGTATAAAAAATTAAAAATGATAATTTCTTGTATTTAAACTTTATATTAAAAACTTAGTTATCCAATACTAGAAATCAATCCTAAATATGAATACTAAATTTGTAGCAGGAGCGAATGCTAGGAAAAAATGGAGTAAGAATCTATGTGATGTAAAGAAAACAATGACGATGAAGTCATATAATGAGATGATGGGTGGCGTTTTCCAAAAAATATGCAACATAGTTTTAGATCCGTCTAATAAAAGACAATCGACCTTAATGGTTGATGTTGTAAATAAAAGTGAATGGGATGAGAAAACTGAAAACATTTATGTTTTGGTAAGAAATGGAAATATTATGAAAATCGGTGGAACACGAGATGGTATGAAAGGTCGTTGGAGTTCTTATGGATGCGGATATTACGTTCCGGAAAGATGTAACAAAAAAGGTGAGTCTTATCCAGGGAAAATGTCAGTTACGAACGCTTATTTGTACCATACAATAGAGACTGATTTATTGGAGAATGGGAGTAAGTGGGAATTTTATACTTGGAAATTGCCTAGGAAAACTTTTACGATATCTATTGCAGATGTAGAAGTTGATGTTATCGCACAAACATTTCATGCTTATGAATCGGTATGTATTAAAAAATTTGAAGATGAAAACGGATATATTCCATTTTTATGTTATAATAGCGATCCCGATTACAAATAGATAAAAGTAAATACAAATAAATACAAATGGATAAGCAGGCTTGGCTTATAAACGAATTGTTGGAAAGAATAAACAAAAATTTTTTTTGATTTCATCTTAATTGTTTAATTATTTCCCAATTATAGAAGACTTTCTACTCACAAAACGATTTATCATTTTTTTAGTGATATTGTGTTCTTTAAAAATTTTTAAATGTAGTTGTTGTAGTTCATTTAATGTACTTTTTGATAGATTAGGTATTAAAGTATTCCAATCTGTGTTATCAACATTTTTAACACGTTGTTGTTCTTGTTCTATACTCACTGCTAAATATTTTAAAATAAATGAGTATTCATCATTGGTATGTGGGTGAAATGCTTGTTCTAGAAAACTGTTTGTTGTAGTTGATTGACAATTTGATAAAATCATTGTTTTAATAGTAACTGTATTTACAAGTTGAGTGGGATATATACATTGAAGCAGTGATAAGAAATTGGTGATATGTTTACAGTTTAAAATTTCGCTGTCATTTAACGATTGAATACTTTTTTTAGCAATATCCAGTTTTTCAGATAAAGAGATGTTTTCTTGACAATCTAAACCCCGGGAAATATGATTAGGCATGAGTAAACGCATGAGTGATTCATGAGGTTTCACAAATTTATATTTGTAATTCCATTTTTCTGAACTACACAAATCTTCAAAACATTTCAATACAATATTTTTATCTACTTTCTTTGAATTATATTGTGTCGTGGAATATTCTCCACTAATCGCGTATTGTCGTGAGGTTGTTGTTAAAGAATATATATTACTGCCTCCGTCATTTACAATTTTTTCAACTTCATCATAAATATTGGGATTCAAAGTTTTCACTTTATTCCAGACGATATTTGTTAGTTCTGGTTTGGATAAATTTTCATGATAACTTAAATAAAATGTTCTTGTCATATGAGTCAATAATCTTTCGCTCACAAAAGATTGATTTATGATAAATACAACGGGAGTGATAAACTCATCTATATAAGTATTAAGTTTCAGTATTTCGTCAAATAGAGATTTATCATTAATGATATGTGTGTTATGAATGAAAACTATGTCTCGACTTCCTGTCAGAAAATATTCAATATTTCTGTTGGATACGATGTGTTTTAAATCGGCAACAAAATTTTTCTTTTTGATGATACTATGATTCTTTTGATGTAGCCAATTGAGATTTGAAATTGTATAATTATATTTTTCAGTTATCGTTCTTAGTTTTGTTTTTTTACCAGTTCCCATTTCTCCAACATAAAAAAGTATTGAAGGTGTTATTTCTTTTTTATCAATTTTGTCAAACCAATCTTCAATCTTTATTTCATTCGATGTTTTCATTATTCATTATAGTTGGAATACATATTTATATAATAAAAAAAAATATTTTTAGAGATTATATCATGGATTGTATGAAATTTTCTCATTATACAAAAATGCCCCCTCGTATGGATGATGGACGTCATTTCACAGATTACAGGCCCAATTATTATTTAAATTCTGAAGCACGCATTGAAAATGGTATATCCTCCGGATGCGATTACCGCAGTTTTTTAACACACAATGCGGTAAAGTTAATGAATATGAATTCTCAATCTGCATGGAAAAGAAATGGATGTGGTCCCTGTAAGAATTTATGCTTAGGCATTGACGAATCTAAAAGACCTGGTAATTCCACAATTTTCGACACTAATTCATGCATACCTCCTGCGGAATTTTTCAAATACGTTGGAACTGATGGTACGAGTGAAGCTTCTTTCACAAGAGCAACAGTACCATCTGGCTTCATATTACCTGAACCTGCCAGAGGATGGAACTGTTGTGATAATTGAATTTAAGATAAGTTGCTAGAGAATGATAAAAACCGTACAATTTAGTTGCTTTTTTGATAGTAATATATTCTTGA
>CERI01284243.1_pt1 | contig 13280 bp, 11 predicted proteins | sample 350261 | NCBI WGS metagenome assembly CERI01 (sample SAMEA2620979, study PRJEB7988) | marine metagenome | isolation source: saline water (ENVO:00002010), including
ATTATGGATCATTTACAAGTTTTAATATGGAATCAACAAGTTTTAATACATCGAACCAAACTCCAACTTTTTACAGCCTTTCAAGTGAAGCAGCAAGCTATTTCTTCAGTAAACCCATCAGGCCATATTTTGAAAATTCATTTTTTCCTATCCTGTACAGTGACTTATGGGGTGACTACTGGGGATATTTTTCATTTACTAGTAGATCTTTAGATGTGGGAAGAAATCAATTATTGATCGGGGATTACCTGGGGAGAGTAAATTTAGTTTCAATTTTCCCTTCATTACTTCTAATTTTAGGATTTATAAATAGCTTAAAATCTTTAAGATCAAAGAATAAAATAACCTATGACTTTTTGAATGTATACGTCGTATTTGGAATAATCTTTAGTTTTTTTGGATACTTATGGTTTCTAATTACGTATCCAGAGATTACTGGGGATACAATAAAATCTACCTACATTATTCAATTATTTCACTTACTTGGGTTAGCAGCTGTAATATACATTGAAAAATTAAGAATCATTAAGTATCGTCTTTACAAAATAGTTCAAATATCGCTATTAATAGTATTTATTCATAATTTCCAAACAATGTTGAGTCATTTTCCAAAATTAGATATTTTTTAAGAGAACTTAATTTTTTATAAAAAAATATTAACTTCTTTACTACTTTTTAGCTAAGGTAAAAAATTTAATAAAAATTTTTCGATCTGGTGTTTTTTTTAATTTTTCTTTTTATTCCGTCGGGTATAGTCGAAGTTATTTTGTAATAAAATTTGTTAAAATAAGTTATATATAAATACTTAAAATTCATTTTTCTAAATACGTTAAATACTATTTTGTAGATAATAAGCTTTTTATCAATGTTTTTATTTGACAACAACTCATGAGTGGCTGTTATGAAATATCTGTCTAAAAATCGTGGATATCCTGAAAGTTCCATCTTGCACCTATAAGCAACATAATTTTTATCAAGATGCCCGGTTAATATTTCTGAATCTACATGCTTAACCTCTTTCTGTATCAACTCTATATCCAGAAAGTTAAAAAGCTTTCCGAGAGCAGCGTCATCAATTAACATATGATCCCAAATAGTTCGATTCTCAAGGATTTTAAACACTGCGAGATTGTTAAGAATGATACAGGATCCATGCGCATACTTAAATGAATTTTCAAATGTTGTTATCCTTCCAGAATAAAATGGTTCTGAAGTTGCTGTTTCGAGAATGTATTTCTTCATTTCATTGATGTTTATATATGTCGAGCTGTTAGATCTTATCAGGTAATCAAATGAGTAATTTTCAATCAACCAATCCATTGCAGCTATAGTCTTGTATCCAATCTCTTGAAGACTGTCCCCGATCTCTAAGGTTAGGTAATTATCTTCTAAACCATTAGAAGAGCCCCCTTTGTAAAATATTGCAAGAGAGTCTTCGTTTAAATTGTGAGCCCATGTTTTATATTGAGTTTTTTCATTTAAAGATGATGGGTATTTGTCAGAACTTAATATCAAAAAAATAAACTTATAATGTTTTTTTGATTTATTTCGATTTATAGATCCCACATCGTAATGTTAATGCTTCAATAAAAGATATACTCAAAATACTCTCATTTATATTCTTTAGAATTGATAAAATTTAGATAATTAAATAATGTCAGTATAATCAAAACATGAAAATTTTTGTTACAGGAATTGCTGGGTTTCTCGGTGGGCATGTTGCGGAAAACTTACTTGAATCTGGTCACGAAGTTAGTGGTTGTGATAATTTAATTGGTGGGTATCTTGATAATGTTCCTGAAGATGCAGAATTCTATCAGGTTGATGCAATCTACTTAAATCAAATGAAAAAACTAACTAAAGGAGTTGACTTAGTAATACATACTGCATGTACTGCTTATGAAGGACTAAGTGTATTTTCTCCATACTTAGTTGGACAGAATACTTATCAAATATCAATGTCAGTTTTTACAGCAGTTGCAGAAAATAAAATACCAAAGATAATTAATTTTTCAAGTATGGCACGATACGGAACTCAAGAAATAGTTCCTTTTACAGAAGATCTGCAACCAAAACCTCAAGACCCTTATGGGATAGCTAAATATGCCTCTGAAGAGACACTTAAAGTTCTGAGCGAAGTTCATAAGTTCGATTATGTTAACTTAGTGCCTCATAATATTATTGGCCCAAAACAAAAATTTGATGACCCTTATAGGAATGTTGTATCCATCATGATCAATAGAGTTCTTAATGGCCAACCACCAATAATTTATGGGGATGGTCAGCAAAAGAGGTGTTTCTCAGATATTAGTGATGTAATTAACCCCATGGTGAAGTCTATAACAAGTGATCGAGCTGTTGGTCAAACAATTAATGTTGGTCCTGATGAAGATGTTATAACTATAGAACAACTTTCAGAAAAAATTCTTAAAGTGCTTAACTCTGACTTAAAACCAATTTACGTTGACCCCCGACCAAAAGAAGTTGCATTTGCACATTGTTCAGCTGATAAAGCTCGTGATATTTTAGATTATGAAACATCAGTCTCTCTTGACAAATCAATAGAAAAGATAGCGAATTGGATTCTTAGTGTCGGACCAAAGAAATTTAGATATCACCTAGATATAGAAATAGTTAACGAACTAACACCTAAAACTTGGAAGGAAAGATTGTTTTAAAACTAGCTATCAAGTTTCTTACATACTATTTGGTAACCAAAACACTGAAGATCTGAACTACCTCTATCCTTATCTGATAATGTATTTAGAAAATTTAATATTGAATAAATCGATAATTTAGTAATAAAATTTAATTTTGTGTTTGAGTAGGTTTCTGAAGTTGTTTTTAACCTTCTTATTTCCTGGGCCATGTACTCAAAATAGTTTCCATTGGGTTGTATTTCTATTAATTCAAAACCTAATTTTGGTAGATTAAATTCATAGAAATAACGACTGAATCCGGTGGAATAATGAAAAGGTGCATAATGAGTCAAGCTATTAAAAGGTGCTGTTAAAACTAATGTACCTCCTACTTTAAGTACTCTTTGTATTTCCTTAATAGCTTTTAGTGGGTCTGGTACATGTTCGATTACCTCTACACACATTACTGAATCAAAATGATTATCTTCAATTGGCATTTCAGTAATATCTGAAATGAAATCTAACTTTGAGTAATCTCTTTTTTTGGTGTGTATGCCTTTTCCGTCACCGAGTCCATCATATTCTGCAATGTCTTGTGAAAAATAGTTTAAATGAGAACAAAATGCTTTATATTTTCCCTCCCCAGCTCCAGCATCAAGTATAGTACTACCTTCAGGGAGATTTTTAAGGGTTGCCTCTAGCCAGTCTTCTCTAACTTTACCATTTTTCGTTCCTACATCTTTCGTTATTAGTTCATTTAACAATTTTTTTATCATAGTTTTATTTTATTAGTTTAAAAATACTTAAGTTTAAATTATAAATTAATAAAGTAATTAGGATAATTTTAAGTTGTTAAGTTTCAAAAAATATAATTTCAATAAAACAAATCTACTTTTGAAATTAATGCTTTTCATAACTCTCTTGCCTGTATTTTTAATTTTTGTAATTCAAAATACTCAAAATCACAACTTAAACGAGGTGCCCCTTAGTTCTCAAGAAGAAATAAATAGCTACCTAAGTAATAATTGTATATTTGATAGTAATGAATTAGAAAGTAAATTAAACGATAATAATCAGAGCTTTAAAAAAGCAACCCTGTATAAAGATATTAGTGTAATTCCAGAGTTCAGTAATTTTAAATGCTTAGGCAGCACTACAGAAGTGTACTACTCGCAAAATGATTTAATTCTTATTAAGGGTGTAAATAAAAGGTTGACGAATTTAGTTTTACTTTTATCAATCCCTGTTTTCATGTATATAACTCTGCGAGAGAGAAAATTATGGATCTTTAGTTTGACCTTTTTTTCATGTATCACTTTTGTATCAACGATACTATTTTTCTTTTCAGATCAAGAATTGCTAAATTATTATTTGATTATTATATTTTACCTTTTTATTTGTATCTATTTATTTTTATACAAAAGATTGTCAGTCCTTCCAATTGATGTTGTTTCTATAATCATTCTCCCCTTGTTTATGTATATCCAATTAAGTATGTTCTGGCTTACAAGTGGTTGGTATTTTTTGTTAATGTATTATTCGTTCTATTTTTTAGGTAGGTACAGAAAAAACTACAGTGATCGATACTTTTTATTTTTAGTGTCTCTTTTAAGCTTTACTGTTAACTACGGAAGTTTTTTAACTCCCCTTAGGGATGCTGAACATTGGAGACAAAATCAAAATGCGCTAAGTGCTGTTACTATGGCGGAAAATGGATTAAACATATACAATCCACTTCCTTTATTTGGGTCAGGTTCCTTGGTTCCATTTGAAGTTCCTTTTATGCAACTACTAAGTGCTGTAATACAAAAAATTGGCATCAGCTCTGTTTACACGCTTAGACCTGTTTCCTGGTTAATTTTTATACTTTTTTTATATGTAACTTATTTTTTTGTAATAAAAATGGACGATTCTATTTTGGCACAAACAATAGTCCTATTTCTAGTACTTCATCCAACTATCTATAAATTTTCTAACTCCTATATGATTGAATTCATTCCACATTTATTTGGAATTTTTTCCTTACTACTTTTAGATAGAAAATCTTTCTACTCGTCTAGAATTTTCATAACACTGTCATTACTTTCTAAAATAACAACCGGAATAATATATTTATTGTTTTGGTTGATTGTTTATGTATACAGACAAAATGAAGGCGTCAAAAAATTCTTAGCTTCAATAGTTATTATATTTACACCCAATGTAGTTTGGAATATTTTAGCTGATTCTGTCAAGGAAAGTAACGCCTTGAGTGCATGGCTGTCTAGTGAAAACTTAAGAATATGGAATTTTGCTTCCATTGAACAATATACAGATATATCAATATACCGAAAGATCTATAGTTACGTAATTACAAATATTTGGAGTTATGAATTTAAATATATAGGGTTAGTTTTTTTAATCCTAATTATTATAAAAAAACCAATAATTCTTATACCTTTGTTTATTCCAGCAGTTTTTCTTAATTTATATAATGTACATGAATACTATTTCTTGGCAGTAATCCCTCCCTTGTGCTATTTTGTGATATCTTCTATTCATTATTCATTTAAATCAAAAGCACTAAGTACACTCTTTGTTTTTGGATTATTATTAAATATCAATTTAGGCCTGAATAAAACAACACCAATTAATTACCGAATTGCTGATAAAGTTAATTTTGAAATCGAGAAAGAAGAAGTATTGTCTTCATACTTAAACAAATATGAATTTAAAAATACCTACCTTTCATCTGGAGTCCATAGTTGGAGTCCAATTGTTTTTTATGAGGCAAATAAAAAAGGGTTTATGTATTTAGAAAGTTTTGAAACCCTGGGAAATACTAAATGGGACTCTTCAGCAATAGAAGATGAAGAAATAGCTTTGTTTGTTTTTGAAGAAAGCTATCTCAAGTCTGAACATTTAGATAGATACTTAAATAATATTTTACAAACAACAAATTATGTTAAATTAGAAATATATGAGGACTATTTTCGTGGCGATCAAAATTTTCAACAAAAGTTTAATTATGCCATTGTAAGCCCCTATTCTTTGGGTGAAGATTACGATATACTTATAAGTAAAGGCACATTCGGGGAGGTAAGTGAAGTCTGTCTTGAAACCATTGTAAATCTCACTAGCCACATGCTATCAGACATTAAACAATTTCTTGAGGGAAACTCCAGCTACAGGTTTGAGATAAACAATGATTTACCAACAAAAGAATGTAATATATAGAAATATGGTTTATAAAGTTTCAGTAGTAGGTGGTGCGGGACATATTGGATTGCCATTGAGTTGTTACATATCCTCTCACGGTCATCAGGTATCTATAATTGATTCAAATAAAAATGTAATTGACAATTTACAAAACAATAAACTTCCCTTTGAGGAAGTAAATCTGGACAAATACTGGAAATCTGCGGTCAAAAATGATATCTACCTCACTACCGAATTAGATAATATTTTTAAGTCAGATTTTATAATCATAACTCTAGGAAGTTCATCAGAAATTAAAGATGTAAATTTATTTGATAATCTTATGGATCAAATAATATCTATTGCTAGTTTTGGTACAAAAATAATTCTTAGGTCAACAATTAACTTTGAAACGATAGAGAAGATTGAATCCAATGATACATTTATTAAGAATGAGCTAAAAATTGCATATTGTCCCGAACGAATTGCTGAAGGTTTAAGCTTAAAAGAACTTCCTGAAATGCCACAAATAATAGGCACTAGCGATGAAGAAGATTATCAGACATTTTCAGATTTTTTTGAAAGCTTTAATGTGAAAAGCATACAAACATCAATACAAAATGCTGTATTCCTAAAACTTTTCACAAATACTTACAGATATGCTGAATTTTCTTTGGTAAATGAGTTTTACAATATAGCAAAAAATAATAATATTAATTTTGACGAAATCATGGATATTGCGAAAATAGATTATCCTCGCCTTAAGAATATTCCATCAAGAGGTTTTGTTGGAGGTCCTTGCTTAATTAAAGATACAAAAACATTTATCAAGGAATACGGTGAAGGTAGTAAAGTGCTCTCTTCTATTCAGAATACAAACTCTATATATTTTGAAAATATATTAGATGAATGCAAAAAAACATTCGTGGGTAATGAAATTATCCAATTAGGTTTAGCTTTTAAGCCTAGCTCTGATGATATTAGAGCTTCTTTATCCTTAGATTTTTATTATTACCTCACTGATAATGGCTTCAAAGTGTATCCTGTTGATAGGTATCTCAATCAAGAAAGCTTAGATTTCCAGATATATGACTATGATGCTGTTAAATTAAAAACAAACAATATCCTGATTTCAACATTTCATGAATATTTTAATGAAATAGACTTCAATCAAAAGAGAGTGGTAACTGTTGGGAATAACTAAATCATTAATTATTCCTCTAAAAGAAGAAACTCAGGAAGTTGTAAATATTCTTGATCAATTTTTAAATAACTTAAAAAAAGATACAGAATTATTAGTTGTTCTAGATTCTGAAAAAGATAGTACTTATAAAATACTTAAGAAATCAAATTTGAATTTAACAATATTAATTAATGATTTAGGACCAGGAGTGAGTAAAGCAATTAATTATGCTATTCAAAAATCAAAAGGTAGGTATATTTGCGTTGCTATGGGTGATGGGAGTGACGATCCAAGACAGGTTGAAGAATTACTACTACTTGTACAAAGAGGTCTCTCCGTTGCGGTTGCTTCTAGATATTCAAGGGGTGGACAGTTTGTTGGTAGTAAAAATATAAAATACTTAATAAGCAAATATTCTGGATTCTTTTTAAACTTTTTTTTTAGAATAGGTACCAAAGATCCTACAAATATGTTTAAAGCCTACGATAAAAAGTTTTTAGAAGTGGTAAAAGTTGAGAGTGATGTTGGTTTTACACTAGGGCTGGAGATGATCGTAAAAGCAAAAATATACAAAAGAAATGTTGGTGAAGTTCCAACTATTTGGATAGATAGGACATTTGGTTCATCTAAATTTAATTTTTCATCATTTCTACCGAAATATCTATACTGGATAAGAAGACTTATAACAAGAAAGAAGGCGTTATGAAGGTAATGGTTACTGGCTCTGAGGGTTTCATTGGTGGTTATATTGTGAAAGAACTCATGAGTAAAGGGTATGAGGTTATTGGTATAGATAATCTCTCAAAATATGGCAAAATTGTTAGAGATCACTCTGACAGTGAAAGCTATACTTTTTATCAAAGAGATATTAAAGATAAAGATTTTTTATTAGAAAAATTATCAGAATGTGATTATTTAATTGCTGGAGCTGCAATGATAGGTGGAATCTCATATTTTCATGATTACGCCTATGACTTACTTTCAGAAAATGAAAAAATAATATCAACCACTACAGATGCGGCTATCATTTGTCAAAATGATCACAAACTAAAAAGAACAGTCTTTTTAAGCTCATCGATGGTTTTTGAATCTAGTGACAGATTCCCAACAAAAGAAGAAGACCTAATGGAAATCCCCCCACCTATAAGCTCTTATGGTTTTCAGAAATTAGCTGTTGAATATTTTGCGAGAGCAGCAAACTTACAATATGGTTTAGAGTATTCCATTGCAAGACCATTTAATTGTGTGGGAGTTGGTGAAGTAAAAGCTTCAACAAGTGATGAAAACTCTAAAAAACTAACTTTAAGCCATGTCGTTCCAGATCTAGTATTAAAGACACTAAAAGCAAAAGACTCTATTGAAATATTAGGAAGTGGTAATCAAATACGGCATTACACATATGGAGAAGACTTAGCTAAAGGAATTGTAACATTGTTAGATCACCCACGTGCAAAGAATGATGATTTTAATTTATCTACAAGCGAATCAACTTCTGTAATTGAACTTGCAGAAATGATTTGGAGAAAAATAAAACCAAATAAAGATTTCATTTATACAACAACAGATCCTTATGAATATGATGTGCAAAAAAGAATTCCCTCAACAGATAAGGCAAAAGAAGTCCTAGGATTCCAAGCAGAAACTGATTTGAGTAAAATGTTAGATATTGTTATTCCTTGGATTAAAGATGCTCATAGTAAGGGATATTATTAATAAATAAGCAATCTTTTTATTTTGCTCAATAGGGAAACTATAAAATATTTTGTTCTTTTATAGACGTGTTTAACCCTTATTCTAAAAAAACTTTTGACCTCTTTTTCATCTAGGAATATTCCGAAATGCACCATATAGGAAAGTACCATATCAACTCTTATTGAATTTGAGATATCTCCGATGTAATTAAAATTGCTTAAATTTTTAGTTGGAAAATAACTTCTGAAGTTTGTAATTTGTGTATGTGTTGCATCTGAGCCCCATCCAATATTTTTTATTAGATTATACTTTGGCAATATAGAAAAGTTATTATTTTTTATCATCGTTGAATATACTAAATAATCCCAATTCTTTTCTTCTCTTTTACTAACCCTCCTAAGCATGTTGTAGATCAACAAAGACTCGTAGAGCGGGTAGGAATTTAAAAGATATCTGTTTTTTAAGAATGAAGCTTTCCATGTCTCTAAGTTTTCATCGACTTTTTCCCATCTATTTTTCCAAGTAGCCCATCCCCATGTCAAAGGCACTTTAGAAAATAAATAATCATTTTCATTAAATAATTTAGCTGGTAATAATGGCCCAGCATTATCACCAGATATTAAAAAAACTTCTTCATTATGCTTATATTCTTCTAATAAGAAGTTACAGTAATCATAAAAACTTGGGTCAGGAATACAGTCATCTTCGAGAATTATTCCATTTTCCACATGAGTAAAGAACCAATCAATAGCTCTTTTAGGTGCCACATGACTTCCTCCATTTTTTTTGCTATGGTTTATGTTCAATTGACAAGTCCAATCCACATATTTATCTATTAGTTCTTCAATTTGTGAGAATGCATTTAAATCATCTTTTATATAATTCTCTCGAGGTCCATCAAAGTATATATATAAGTTTTCAGGTTTTATTTTTTGTAAAGATAATAAAAGTTCTTTTGTAGTGTCTATCCTGTTAAATAATATCAATAAAATTGGTGTTTTTTTTTCAGACATGCTTACTTGTTTTTTTAAATAAATACTTTATGGAGATGAGTAAAAAATTTAATGGATATTTAATGTGTTTAAATTTTAATGTTATGACAATCTTTATAATATCTTTTAAAGCAGTTCTCCTCCGGGCATTACTAATGAAATAATGTTTTTTAAATAAATCTTTATATAAATCCTGAAATATAAATGAGGTGCTATGGCTAATGCCTCTAATGTTCCATGGTTTGAACTTACCCGAATAATGAACCAGACTTATCTCATCTTTGCTGTTATTTAATATTTTGGAATAATCCTTACTAAAATAATTTATTTTATAATTAAGAGACCCTTCGATTTCGAGAAAATTATTATCATAGTACTTATTTAATATGTCTTGATCCCAAAAAATAGCATCTTTGCCCAGCTCTAACAGTAGATTTGATACATTTTGAGTAAATCCATTTTCATATGCTTTGTTTATATCTAGTATCATCACACCCGCATTGAAATATGAATCTCCCTTAAGGTTTAATCTGGAAAAATTCTCACTGTTTGCTGATGTTTTTTTAGATTCTGAAGAAAACCCTACTTCATATTTACTATTTGATAGCGTATTAATTTCATTCTTTAAAGCTTCTAAGGGGTTTGAGATACAGAACACATCAGCATCAAGATAAATTATATAATTAAGTTTCTTTGGTAAATAATTTAGTAAGAATAGCCTATAAAAGGTTGCTTCGGAAACGTGTGCATTGTTAAGATTATGAAACTTTAGTTCTTTGATGTCAAAACGATATACCTGAATTTCGTTTAAGTTCCGACTATTTAATATAAGCTCAGGAATAAAAGATGGTGTATCTTCTGATTTGTGAATAACAAATATATTAACTTTCTCATTTATGTTGTTGAGTAATGAATGCATAGATGCGAAGGCTGGAACATTGTAGTTGTCATCAAAACAGTATAGAAAATTTAGCATTAGTAGAGCGAAGAAAGTTTCAAGTATTGATTCATCTTTCTCTTAGCTTTTCCCTGAAAATGTATATTCATAAGTTCAAGATATTCGTCGTTGTGTTTATCAAAAATATAGTTTTTACCTTCTTTTCTATTTTTGTAGATTTTTATATACTTCCCCTTCATCTCATATTGGTTTTTGGAATAAAAGCCTTCACCATTTCCATAATTGTTCATGAATACAACTTTCTTGTTACCAATTTTTTGAGGGAGAAATAAATTATCAATTTCTAGCAATTTTAATTTATTCATTAAATAAAAAAAAGTCATGTCACAAATACCTCCGCCGCCATTCTTTTTGTGAAAATCTATTTTATCCTGAATTATGGGAAGTTTACTTTTATTTATAAAAACATCTTCATATAAGCTCTTAAATAAATTGTAAAAATATGTGTTTGTAAGTCCTGAATGAATACTTCCTGACATGTGATATTCATCCCAATCATTTGATATAAAATAAGAATTATCACTGTTGAAACTAATCTGATTAATGTCACCTAATAAGATATTGTCTGAGTCTGTATGGAAAATAGAGTCTATTTTTGACTTTTTAAGAAAATCTAAAATTCCAAAAACCCTAAAATACCAGATCCATACTAAGTTACCCTTAGTGTTGTAACTCTTGAAGTATGACTTGTGATATTCCATTTTTTCGAAATCAATGAAGTCATTAAAATCATAAAATTCAACATTTTTAATTTTTCCAAGTTTAGAACATGTTGAATCACCCAAAAATATAATTTTGTTATTTTTACCAGTTATTTGACAGTTTATCTTAAGGTAATTTGAGTAACCTTTATGTAGCATTAAAACTGGAACATCATTCATACAGATATTATAACTTCGCTATATTTTGAATTTAATAAAGATTTATAATATTTTTTTTAATTTCCTTAAATTTATATTTTCTAAAGTTAAGAAATTCATAATCTTCGTATTTGTAATGAAACCATTTTTATGAAACTTTTCATGTTGACCAACCCACCCATTTATATCAAATGTATAAAATTCTAAATTTTGATAGTTGCTTTGAAGATCATGATATATCTCTTTAGAAGCATCTAATAAATCAGGAAAATCTAAATCGTCAAAATACAATATAAAATTTTCGGCTAAAGAATCTTTTATTATATTACTATATTCAGACATCACACCTTCTTTTGTATGTAGCGCATCTGAAAATATTAAATCGTATTTTATACCTTTTTCCAAAAATTTGGATGTATGGTTCTTATCTAAAAGATCTCCCATAAAATAAGTTAGATTGCTGTTGTTGTAGGTTGATGTAAAAAGATGCTCGGTCTCTTTATCGAATAAGTCTATAAAATTTGGATTAATAGCATTGTTATCAAAACCGGCAATCTTTGCATTCTCAAGCTGATTTGCCATCTGAAAATAGTTTTTCATAACTGAAACACCTATTTCTAAATAATTTAAATCATTTTTATCGAAATAATTAGCCATAAAGACAAGTAAATCTGAGTATGTATGGTAGTTATTGAAAGGTTTATCTATATGCTCAAACAGCTTTGATGGAATTCCGTAGTCTACACTAATAAATTGGTCTTCAGTTAAAAAAGTATCTACACTGTTTAAAAAATCACGATTATCATGCATTATTTTTTGATAATTTTTGTTTTTAACTACAAATGTTTTCATACTCATAAACTGAATTGTCCTCTGTATGTTAAGTAAAACTTTTTGTCTATAGTATTTCAATTGTTCATTCAATTTTTATTCCTTCTTTTTTATAAATTTTTAACGTAATATATATGACTAATAAAAAGCAAGACAACATCACTCCAAAATTAAATTCCACAACATTGGGATTATTCCAATGGTTAAGAAATATATAATATAAAACTAAAGTCAGATAATGAATAAGCTTGCTAAACCTATTCTTGTCCATTATTAAATAATATATATTTCCAATAACTACAAGGTGTCCTAATGAATAATAACTAAATCTTATTGGTGGATACCATCCAATGAAGGAATAAAAAATGTAAACAAGAACAGTATATTTTATTAAAGCAGAAATCACCATTGTATTTAAACTTTTGTCTCTTAATAAGTTAAATAGAAAAATAACCAACGGGACAAATAAGTAGAAAAATAAATTCAAATTATCAACCAAGTAGCACTTAATAAAAGTTGTTGGCTCCATACAATGCCAACCTCCTTCATATCTTTTGTCAGTAAATAAATACAAAGGTAACCATAAAAATTGTCCGTAATGAGATGAATTTTCATCATAGGGTATTTGCCCTCGAAAAATTAAAATGTAAACGTTATACAACAAAAAGGGCAAAATAGAAATAAATAAATGTTTAATAAAATTAACAATATTGTGATAATTAAATGAATATTTTTTTTCCAACAGTAAAAGAAAGAAAAGTAGCAAGTAGCCAACAATAAATATTCGGTGTATCAACACCAATAAGCCAATAAGTAATGAGGTTTTAGGATTTATTAATTTATCATGATTCAAATAAAGATAAATATTTAACAAAATAATTAGCAGTGTGAATGTTTGGTTTGAAGGATCGAAGGTGCCCCACTTATATAAAGGACTTAAAATGAGCA
>CERI01284242.1_pt1 | contig 13274 bp, 14 predicted proteins | sample 350261 | NCBI WGS metagenome assembly CERI01 (sample SAMEA2620979, study PRJEB7988) | marine metagenome | isolation source: saline water (ENVO:00002010), including
GTAATATTGGCGGTGCTCCATTCACTGGTGCTTTTGTTATTAATAAAGGAATTTTTAGTCATAAAATCCCCTTTGAATCTACGGGTCCTCTGCTGGTTCATTTTAGCGAAGGGCGCAACGCCGTCAAAAGCAATGTAAATTGTATTTGATGGAGATATCAGTTTTATATAATCCTCAATTGTTTCTATGACGTTATGGATTAATTTCATTTCAAAATTCTCAATCGGTTGTTCAATGTTGCGAACGGCGTCGTATATAATGGAATTGCAATCCATGTACATATTTTGAAAAAACCGTGGTTCATAGAAACTAACTGGTTTCAAAATTTTACCGTGTTTTTTAACAACGGATGAAAAATAACTAGGTATGCCCATTCTTATTCATATGTGCGCAAATATTTAAGTCAATTTATCAAAACAATAAACAAAAATAATATTTTGAGAAGAAAAAACAGAAAAAATTAAGATTTATGCCTCAAAAACATTCTTTTAGCGATATATATTAATATATATAACTATATTATATATATTTTAAGAAATGAACAAGAAAAATGTTGAACAATCCGTTAAAATCAAATTAAACAACGAAGGCGATGATAAAAAAAAAATAACAGGTCTTATAAAAAACCGGATTGACTATATTAATGACATCATAAGAAATTGTATTCTATCAATGAATGAATACAAACGTTTATGTATATATGGAAATAGTGATGTGCATATATGTTGTTCATCATTAGATGATTTATACAATTTGAATAAAATATTATCATTAAATCTAGATAAATTCAAAACGGACGATTGTATAGACCAACTTCAAAAGATTATTGATAAATTATCATTGATTATGTCTAGTTTTGGCACGAAGAGCATGGACGATTTATTATATATAACATTTGGTTCAGAATTTAAACAGATTAAGAATAATCCTATACTAAACGCGAAACTGGAATTAATTAGAAAATATTTCCACCCCATTAATTTTAAAATACTAAATGATAAAACAAAAAAAAAGGAAATTTCTATAAAGACCTACTGCATTGACAAAATAACCGATACATCAATTCAACTAGAAAAATCACCAAACTTGGAATGTTTCGAATACGAAGGGACAATAAATTCTTTCACATTTAATATACGTAGTGCAAAGGTTGTTTTCCGCAGTGAAACAAACAAAATAATGGTTGTAACGGGTTATTTTGATGAATTAGACTTGGACTTCTTCAATAATGAATATATATCACACAGGAAAGAGGAAATATACAGACGAACGGTTCAGGATAGTGAAGCGGACGAAAATATAATTAAACGACAAATCCAGACGATGTCTTTAAGTGATATTTTAATATACGGAAACGAAGACATGGTAAAAAAGTATAAGACCATTTTGAAACAAGCTAAAAATATAAAAAGCGATAGCATAGAACGTTCCATTCAACGTTTCGTGGACATTAATATGACATCTCAAAGAAGCATGTTGATAAACCTATTAACATATAACAATGACCAAGAAATTCAATACATAACTTATTTACTATATGATCTAATCACAATGGGTTCTACAAACGATTCAAATGAACAGATGGTTATATATGAAAGTTTCCCACCAAAAGTAAAAGAATTCTTCAAGGATGCTATGAAACATACACTGAATTATACCCAGGAGATGAACCAAAAATACGACTTATCCAGAGTCACATTAGAACAACAAATTTATATATTAAAAGTGCCCGACAACGTGAAGGAGAAGGCAATGATAAAAATGAAAGAAATAAAAGGGAAATCTGACGAATCTGGCGCCAAAGCGAAACAATACCTGGAGGGTTTATTAAAAATTCCATTCAATAATTACCGCGAAGAACCGATTCTACGAGTAACGAAAGAATTGAATAATAAGTTTAAATCAACTCTAGACCAGGTAACAAACATAAACGCTTTAAATGATATAGAAAAAAAAGACAATTATACTAATCTCGAAATAATGCGCTATGTAACATCAATCAATAATGAAATTGAAAAAATTTTCAATAAAAAGACCTACATATCCAAATTAAACCCAAAAAATATAAACGCGATATTCAAATATCTAAAAAAAAATAAACTTATAGAACTTACTATCCCTGCATTCAATCAATTAAATGATATACAGCGGAAAAAAAAGATAACAACCTATATTAATGAATGTTCTCATAAAGAAATAGTAACGCTGAATAGCAACATTCATAAAAACGAAGAGCATTTTGAGAAGATATACACAGATAACACAGATATTAAAAATGACATAAATAATTGCGGTAATCAAATAAAAGAAATTGAAAACGCACTAAACGAATCTGTTCATGGACATACACACGCAAAGAACCAAATAATGAAAATAATATGTCAATGGATGACAGGAGAACAGGACGGTTATTGTTTCGGGTTTGAAGGTTCTCCTGGTGTTGGTAAAACCTCACTCGCTAAGAAGGGTTTATCAAATTGCCTCACCGACACAGACGGTTCAAAAAGACCCTTTTCCTTTATTGCTCTGGGTGGTTCTTGTAACGGTTCTACATTAGAAGGACACGGATTCACTTATGTAAATTCATCCTGGGGTAGGATTACTGATATATTAATGGAGTCTAAATGCATGAACCCAATTATATATATTGACGAGTTAGATAAAGTAAGCAAAAGCGAACACGGCAAAGAGATTATCGGTATTCTAACACACCTTATTGATTATACTCAAAACGACGGATTCCAGGATAAATATTTCAGCGGCATAGATATTGATCTATCAAAGGCGTTAATCATATTTTCATACAATGACCCGAACCAGATAGACCGCATTTTATTAGATAGGATTCACAGGATAAAGTTCGACAATCTTACAACAGAAGAAAAGATTGTAATTGTAAATAAATACATCATTCCCGAAATAAACAAAAAGATGGGGTTTTCTGATATAATAGAGTTGCCCGAAGACATTATTATAAACATAATAAACTTATATACGATGGAACCGGGTGTAAGGAAATTAAAAGAATTATTATTTGACTTGTATGGCGAAGTAAATATTGAACTACTTAAACCCGACTCGGATATTAAGAACTTACCATTGAAGATTACAATGGAAGATATAGAAAAGAAGTATCTAAAGAGATATCTGAAGGTGCGTGAAAAAACAGCACACACCGACAGTAGGTCCGGGGTTATAAATGGATTATGGGCTAATATTCTGGGCAAAGGCGGCATAATACCAATTGAAGTTTCATTTTGTCCATCAAATGCGATTCTGGATTTAAAACTTACTGGTATGCAGGGTGATGTGATGAAAGAAAGTATGAATGTTTCTAAGACCGTTGCTTGGAATTTGACTACCAATAAAGTAAAAACAAAGTTATACAAAGAACACGAAGTTAATAAATCCAAGGGTATACATATTCATTGTCCCGAAGGAGCAGTGTCTAAAGACGGTCCATCTGCCGGAACAGCTATAACCCTTGCTATATATAGTGTATTGAATAATTTAAAAATTCGTTGCGATGTTGCTATTACAGGCGAGATTGACCTTGTTGGGAATGTTACGGCCATCGGTGGATTAGAAGATAAAATTCTCGGTGGTATACGCGCAGGTGTAAAAAAATTCATATTCCCAAAAGAGAATGAAAGAGAATACAAAGAATTTTGCGAAAAGAACCGCTCATACGAAGGAATCGAATTTATTATGGCGGAAAAGGTTGAGGATACATTCAAGCATATTTTTGTCTAATTCTATATATATAAGAAATAAATGGAAATCAATCTAACAAATGTCATATATTTATTTATGAGGTTATCGCCATTTATAATTGTAGGTTATTTCATATTACAATCGTTTTTTGAATCCAGCACAAAGGGATTGTTCTATTTAGTTGGTCTTTTAATGACAACTGTAGTAACTATTTTAGCAAGTAGAAATTCGTGGCTAAAAGGTGATTCGGATAACATTGAATGTAGAGGGGCAACGCTAGGAAATGGGAAAATTTCATATCTACCTTTGAGCCAAACAACGCTGGTGTATTCATTCATCTATGCATTAACAATAATAATTGAATACGGAACAACAAACATGAATATACCGACTATTATCACCTTTATTGTATTAATAACGGCAGATTTGGCCGGTAACCGAAAATGTATGAATTTCTTTCCAAATGTATTAATTACATGGTTAATAGCAGCACTTATTGCTTTTATGTGGACATCTTATTTAATTAATACCGGATACGATATAATTTTCTTCCAAGGAATATCTGATGCTAACGTATGTAAAATGAACACAAGCAATTTTCGTTGTCGTCTGAAAAAACAATAAATGATATAATTTAAAATTATATATCATTTATTCGTTGAAATATTCTTTATTTGCATTAAACCATTTAACTAAATCTTTCGATAGTTGAGAACGGTATATATCTTCATGTATGAAACGATTATTTGCACCGCGGTCCTTGAACTTAATTAAAAAATTGTAAAATGTTACACTCAACACCTTATTTTGATACCTTGAATTTAAATCTATCTTGTTAAATAAAGCAAAACCTTTTTTTTCATTAACTGAATTATGAAACTCGTATAACATAGTTTTTAACTGTGACTTATTAAGAATAGCATTAAAGTTTTGATTATTCAAATAGTTTTTAGCGTGTAGAGAACAATCGGGACATGGTAAGTTCGTACATATCATATAAATATTTTTCAAGAGTTCATTTCGTAACCGTCCAAAATGTTCATCTTTGGTTTTTTCAACAATTGTATGTAAAAATATCCAAGTGGGACCTCCCCACGTCATGCCACCTTTTGCGCTACGATATGATGTAGTAGGTGTGCTCATAAAATTATTATGTTTAATATTCGTATAATTCATAGTTCCACCCGAGGATTTCGTTGGTTCTGTGGTATTATTTTTAACATTTTGCGATAGAGTCATTTTCATCGAGGAACTTGTCCTCCTTGATTTTTTACTAAACATGCGTTTGTCTTATATAAAAGCACATAATAAAATAATAATATAAATAATATATTGTGCTTGTATATAAGACAAACGCATGGAAAATAAGAAATTATTAATTGAAAATATAAAAGAATGGGTTAAATTGGACAACGAAATAAGAGAATTGAAGAAACAGGAAAAAATAAGGAAAAAAAAACAAGACGAATTATCTAAAAGTTTGATTGAAATAATGAAATCAAACGAAATAGACGAGTTTGATATAAATCAAGGAAAAATTGTATATAAAAAAAAGAATGTTAAAAAACCCATTACCAAGAAGAATTTATTAGATATATTGTCAAAGTATTATGACGGCGACTTAATGAGCGCTGCTAAATTAAACACATTCATTATGGATAACCGTGAAGAAACTATTGTAGAGAGCATAACGAGGACTATCAACTCTTAATATTTATTTCATATATACCATTTTCTAACTTGTAATTGCCTATAACAGTTGGGTTCTCACTTTGTGACATAATGTCCTCCATTTTGTAAACATTCGAATATTTATCCATATAATAAATAATTCCATTGACGTCCTCACCAAATACGTCTACACTTTGATTTTGATTTTGATTTTGATTTTCAACGTTGTCTTTGATTAAACCGTGCGGAACACCCTTTGAATGTGTTCCACAAAATTCAGTTTCTCCGCGTCTTCGTCTAGTGCACTGATCGCCATTTGACTTACAAGCACTACAACGATTTGTTACTGGTATAGAATTTTTTAACCTCTTTCGCTTGTTAAAATCGTTGGGTTTAAGCGTCAGTTTCTGATAATCAAATATAAACCTCATTAGTTCGTTGGATTTGACGTCCCCCAAATCCAGACTTTTTACCTTATCACCAATGTCTGTCTTAAATGACCTAATATAAGTTACAATTGTCTTGTTAATGCGAGACTCCATTGTGTATAATAGAAATATACATAAGATATATTCAATTCAATTTTATAAATATTTTATTATTTCTATATAAAGAATTTCCTATCCGTAAGGGATATAATATATATATATAAATGTATATAATGGATTACGTTCGGTTGAATGATTCAAGTGTTAATTCAAGTCACCACAATAATGAAGTCACACTCGACTTTTTAATTACTATGATGAATAAAGTTGAAAAATCTACCATTTCATCTAGAGATTTCAAAGATGAAATTATAGCATTTTGTAATAGATTTAACAATAAAGATTATGTTTTCCTTATTGATAATAAATTGCTTGATGAAATTTATAATTCATACTCTTTCAAACGCAATATTATGAATATTATAAATCTCTATACGAACAAGTTTATTACATTTGACGATGTGAAAAATGGAATAAAGATTAAGGATGAAAAAATAGACAAACAAAAGAATAATTATGGTAAGTTAGTGAAGTTCAACAAGACTACTTTAGAAGATATCCAGAATTTAATTGTTTCCGGCAACTACAATAATGAAAAGGAATTATCCAATTATGGATTTATTATAGAAGATAAAAAAGATATTTTATTCATTAATAATTTAATTAATGCTTATAAATCTGGTTTATTAAAATTAACCGAAGACACCTATACCGAACTAAATAATTTCAGTAAATTTAGTAAACTCACCCTAATTTAAATCTTCATCCGTTTAAAATAGTTTATGTATCTTCGTGAACAATACTTGGGCGCCATAACAAGCATCGCGCAAATATTGTTTAACCATTGATTTATCGGATTTTGACGCGAATGCAATGCGAACTGTGCTTTTGGTATCGTGTGGATGGAATTTCTTAAATCCACAAAAGGTGAGAGTTTTATCACCATTATAATGTTTATCGTATAAAATATACTCAATTGCTTTGCCCATAGTATAATCCTCGTCGTGTAACAATATATCATAACAATTGTCCATCGTAGTCTCCCCTGTATTTATAGTCATTGCATCGGCGTCTATGTCCTTAATCATTGATACAAATTTATCTGTAAGAACTGCCGCACCCTGTTTAACAATTTCTCTATTTTCATATGAACCCACGGTCTCTATCTTAAAGTCATAACTATCTTTTATGTAATATCTCTGTGCGTCCAAAATATAAAAGTTCTTCTTCTGGAACTCGATTTCTTTGGTTGTAATATCTTTCGACTTAAGCATTCTCTCCTTTTCGTTCCATTGTTCGGTTGCCTTCGCCATGTCTGGAGTAAATCCATACGTGCAATTACTTACCACGTTAAACTTGGCATCTTCTTTCGCGTTAGAAATGGAGAAATCTGCTACCAGTTTAAGTTGTTCTCCCGGTATGTTATTCCCGATTTTAGGTCTTAACCTGGCAAAATCAATGTAACATTTTGTTATTTCATTTGGAGGAAATATGCGTTTTGTCTCGTCACCGGTTAGATAATTTCCATTTGCCTTATTTTTTATTTTGAAATCAGCAGAGGTCACGAAATCCATATCATCTGTGTCGTTTTGCTTATCAACTTCTAATTGATATTTACCAGGCAATAATTCCAACTCATCTGGTCCCAAACAAATGGGAATACAACTCAAGCGCTGCTTAAGAATTTCATTATGTAAGCGTGTCGTATTAATCTCTACTTTGCATTGATTACTTTCGTGCGTATCCGTTTTAATAGCAACCACGGGTATCTCGCTTAAAATAATTCTACGCAATGCATTTGCTAAACTGACGTTTAGACCAGTCAAAGTAAATTTATAAACGCCGAATTCTTCTGAGATATTAGATATTTTCGGATCCATTATAGTGAGTATATTATTATAAATTATGATTATATTTTTAAATCAATTTTATGTCTTTATAAGAATGAATATAAACCTTATAATATGTATTTTTATACATGAAACTTGCACTTATTAGCGGCATTACCGGACAAGATGGTTCTTATCTAACGGAATTGTTATTGGAAAAGGGATACCACGTGTGGGGCATGATACGCAGATCTTCGTCTATTAACACGTCGAGAATTGACCATTTGTACGAAAACGAAAATCTCACTTTAAAATATGGTGATCTATCTGATACTACATCATTGGTAGGAATATTAAATGAAATGAAGTCAACCCATAATGTATGTAGCGAAACAACATTTGAGATATACAATCTTGGTGCAATGAGCCACGTTCAGGTTTCGTTTGAGGTTCCTGAATATACTGCCGATATTGATGCATTGGGAACAATGAGGTTATTAAATGCTATAAAAATGTGTGGATTAGATAAAATCGCCAGGTTCTACCAAGCATCTACTTCCGAATTATATGGAAAGGTTGTTGAAGTTCCACAAACAGAACAAACGCCTTTTTACCCCCGTTCGCCATACGGAGTTGCTAAGTTATATGCTCATTGGATAGTCAAGAATTATAGGGAGTCGTATGGTATGTTTGCTTGTTCCGGGATATTATTTAATCACGAATCGCCACGACGTGGTCCAACATTTGTTACGAGAAAAATAACAATAGCACTCGGTAATATATTAAAGGGAAAACAAGATAAATTGACGCTTGGGAATATTGACGCAAAACGAGATTGGGGTCACGCAAGGGACTATGTTCTCGGCATGTGGTTGATGTTACAACGCGACGAACCCGATGATTATGTTTTATCTACAAACGAGTTTCATAGTGTACGCGAATTTGTAGAAATCGCATTTTCATTGAAAGGTATTACAATTCAATGGAAAAGTGATAATGAAGTGATTGGTGACCCAGTAGATGAAATCGGTTATGACGCCAATACAAAAAAAGAACTTATTGTTATATCTAAAAAGTATTTCAGACCTTGTGAAGTTGACGAACTATTGGGAGATAGCACAAAAGCAAGGACCGAATTAAATTGGCAACCAACCACATCATTTAATGATTTAGTTAAGGAAATGGTTGATACAGACACATTATAATTTAACCCAACCATATGGTTTAAAATCGTCCAATACAGGTAACCATTTCTTATGTTTTGGATGTTTCTTCACATAAGAAGCTACTGAAAATGCACGACCACAAGACGAACCAAATCGCCCATGAAAGTTAAGTGTTTTTGATAGAGCACTATTTATCACCTTGCCATCTGTTGCGCCATACGGTGTATAATTATATTCCGGATCCACTTCGGAATGCTTACATATTCCACGAGAACATTTATGTGTCTTGTTTTCTTTCGTATCGTAATGATCCGCCATTATCTCCTTTGCTATCGGCAAATTTATTTTACCGTAATGTTTTTGATTCAATAGATATTCCAGACGATGACTACGAGAACCTAGACTGGTATTAAGATTAGAATGGTCTGTATCTGTGGTTTCTAAATTTCGTATTTCAAAACTCAAGGCAGAGTTCATGCCATATATAACACCATTATTCATTCTTTTTACATTATGTATATCCTTTCCCAATTCATGAACCATTATTTCGCCGTCGTTCGTATTTCCATACAACCAAGAACACGAATAATCACCGGCGCTGTCTTTCGACATTATATCTATACAATCGTCTAGATTATTCGCGTATTGCATTATTTTTCGTATCCTACAAAAGTATGGCAACCCGAAGTGGGGTTTAAAGTTAATATGAGCTATTGTGGTTTCACAACCCACTATTCCATTTTCGCATAAAAACCAATCTGAACTACTCGCTATAAATCCGGCAGAAGTTTGCATTTTAAATACATTTCCCTTCGCTGGTTTAATAGTCATAATAATGTTTAATAATTGCCCTGTGAGGAAGTCTGAATGTGTATTGTGCGCCATTACTATATCGCCTTTCTCTGTCGCTTCGCCTGTAGCAATAAACGCACTACACCGCTCGGAACCACCATCTTTATAAAGTGAGTACATAGATAAAAATGAATTCCACGCAACCAAAAAACGAAGACTTACAACCACCCCTTTACTCCTAGCACCGGCGACAATTCCACGTAACTCACTATATATCTCTGGGCACTTTTTTTTTACTATATTATAAATATGTTTATCACAATCATCCATATATTTTTTGAATGTAATTTTGAAATGTTCATCTACCATAAATGGTAACGCTGTTAAAACCCTCTTCAAATCTTCTGATAGTAAATTTCCGTGAGCGTATCCTCTATCGTATGGCTCACCATATACAGTAATATGTTTCCAACCGCTTTTTTCATAATCAATATTTCCTTGGATTTTTTTATTTTTTACTGTTTTATTTCTCTTTGTTCTTTTATTAGAACTACTCATATAATATATTGAACTATAATATATTATACCTTTTATTATATGGTTGTTAAGTTATCTTGAAACATCATCAGGATTATTAATAAAAACATAAGAATGAACGGTAGCAATACGAGTGTCCAAGCGATTTTAGTTGCACCTGTAGTACACATTAAATTGAGTATCCAAGTCCAAAATAATATATATATCATTTTAACCGCGAATATTAATGTTGTACTTGTAACATCACACGTTAAACTTCCTAGACAATATACACTACTATTTCCTGCGTTTTGAACGGTTGCTATAAATACAAAAAAAAGTGAAATTACTAAATAAAAATGAGCTGGACCACATAATTTAGTCAGAGGATTTAGATTCATCGTTTATATACTTATTGTAGATATAAACAATTCAATTATTATAATAAACTATTATAATTATTCTCTAAATTATAAACCTATTACACCATTAAAGGTGAATGATCGTTCCTTATATTTCCTGCTGGTTGTTCCAATACACTTGCATTTTGTATATGGTCAATCGTTTGAAGTTCATATAACGTTTTTGCACCAAAATTAGTTGATGCATTTGTTTGAGATCCATCTAAAAAATTGTCCATCATTCCACCGCCTTTCATTTGCTTTCTTGTTTTTTTTCCGCCAGCAAATTTGTCTGTCGTTGATGAAATTCCATATGAGTCGGAAAGACTGCTACTATGGTCATTCAAGGGATAATAATAACGAAGCGGCAACGTTTCTAAATGCTGCGAACCACCCTTTACCTTACGTTTATTGGTTTTTGATTTTTTATTCTTTCTTTTTCCTCCAATACTACACCCACAACCTCCTTTTGATTTGTTCTTTCCTTTTCCACCGGATACACCACACCCTCCTCCTTTAAGTTTATTCTTTCTCGTTGAATTTCTCTGTTTACGAACGCGCTTTGTTAATATACCCATTATATATTTATATATACATTTTATTCAATATCAACATGAGTCAACATATGGCGCCGACAACAAGGACGGGTCAGGTGTAGTTCATCCAATATCTTTCCTTCGGATGTCTTCTCCATGTTATTTTTAGTCAAATACACTACTTTCTCTATTGAAATTCCCTCTTTCATTTTCGCCTCTCTCACCTTGCTCTGAAAATATCTATATTTATCTGCTAAAACCATACCACACGTAAAGCATTTAACTGGAATAATCATGATATGTGAAAGTATAATATATGTTTATATAAATTTTTTAGAATCAATTTTACTAATTCTAAACGAGAAAAGTGTCGTTATAATGTATAACATAATACATTATGAAATCTTACATTTTTATGGCGTTTTTAGCATTAATTATATTTTTATCGTTGGTTATTGGGTTATTCGACACGGTTACGGAAGGGTACAAATCTGTTATCAATTACAATGATGAAAAATATGTTGTTGACGGTAGTTATACTGAAGATAATGGTGTAATTAAAGATATTAATGGAAATATAGTGCAATTTCAAAATATTAAATCGCAGAAAATTTTGGCAAAAGAATATATATCTTTCGTTGAGGATAAAGTAGTTGGTAGAGTTTTCAAAGTGAAAGGATATTATAATGATTCTAATGGTTTTGAATTTAATTATAAGGATAATGATGGAATCGTCATCGGTAATATCATAGAAAGCAAACGAATTGCTAATAACCCAACCATAACAAAAGACGGGACAGAATTAGAAATTGTCGGTTCTTATTATCATGTATCTTTCATCAAAGTCACAGGCAAGGATGAAGTATTTCCTGTAAAGTGGTATTACAACAGCACTGATACAGATTATACTAATAATGGCTCAACTATAAAAAAAGGCGAAAATGTATTAGAAATTGTTAATATTAATCTATCCGTGACTGCTAAAACTACTCTTTATAATGAGAATATCAAATACGCGATGAACGACAATTCTGGTGAAAGTTTCCAACTTCCAAGAGAACCTATTGCTAATCGTTATTCAACCAACACAGATGACGCAAATGGCGATGGGCAATATAAAATCGTTGGCGGAAAGGTTTATAAAAACAACGATTGGGACGCAGATACTGCTTTCCCTGATTATAATGACTCTGCTAATTTAGTAGAAGAAAAAAACGCGAATGAAAAAAATCAGAAAATGTATGTAATTGGTCCCTCTGGGGAACGAATAGAAGTTCCTTGGACCGGTTCACAAACTGGTATAAACTATAATGAACCCGGTTATTTCCGTTACCAACCATCTACATTTATTCCCAATTATGAGGATTCCGTATACCTGAGCCGCTTAACCGGTTATAGCACAACAAAACCAATTGAGAACACGGCATCCAAAATGGGTGGATTTTGTGAGCATCATAAATATTCACCCATTAAAATAGAACAGGAATGTGGAAAATTGGAAAAAGACGCTTGTGCTTCAACCTCTTGTTGTGTATTATTGGGTGGTAGTCGGTGTGTTGGTGGAAACGAAAAAGGACCCACGATGAAAGCAAATTACAGTGATATTACAATTTTAAATAGAGACCATTACTTTTATAAAGGCAAATGCTACGGCAATTGTCCTCATTAAACCCTTACTATGCGACCATTATGCGTTTCGTAGTTTTCACATTCAATGTATCTTATATAAAATGTATTCGGTCCAGCATTATTAAAATAATTGCCTATTGTCTCTGTGCTTTCCAATAAAATGTGAGATTGTCCGTTGTACTCTTCCATTTGGTCTGTATAGGTGTCGGGAATACTATCTACATGAATAAACTCAAACGAATTATTTATATTAAAATCTTCCACTATATAATCTCTTATTCGCAAGAATGCGTATCTAATATTCCAATTTGCAGGAATTTCATAAAACCTACGTAAATCCGTATAAGCAAGTTTGAATATGAAACGGGTCATAATGTGTGTGTATTATGATGTTATGTTGTAAAGTTTTGTAAAATTCAATTTTACAAAACTATGAAGAATATTCTATTATTCTATTATTCCGGAATTCTTTGTTATATTTTCCATCACCTTACTAAACGCAGTTTCACGCGGAGCGGTCGGTATCAAATTT
>CERI01065097.1_pt1 | contig 13256 bp, 10 predicted proteins | sample 350261 | NCBI WGS metagenome assembly CERI01 (sample SAMEA2620979, study PRJEB7988) | marine metagenome | isolation source: saline water (ENVO:00002010), including
TATGGAGAGAAATGTCGTCAAATTCTATTTTGATAGGTCCGCGCAATATGTCTACGGAAATATCCGAAACATATATTGTATCGTTAGTTGAAATATCGCTTATAAAATGAAATTCTTGGGCGTCTAATGTAAAAAGTTCGTTAAAACAGGCGTCATGCGCCTTTACATTACCATTAAAAGAAACATCCGCATTGTGAAAGTGAATATTATTGCCCGTAGATTTAATAAGATCTACTGATAAATCGTGTGTGCTCAGCTGTGAGATCGAAGAGTCATTTGCGAAAATGCTCGTAATTTCTGCTGCAGGCGCCGAAAATGGACTGATAAACTCAATCATACCTCCGACGATGTTCTCTCCGATTCGGTTTACCGAAACATCAGGAACAGCAATAATCGTCGTAATTGATATGTCTGTAATGCTCAAATCGCGAAGCGTGATATTTCGTTCCACGGTTATTTTCTTATTTAAAGTGGCATTTTCGGCTATAATCACCTCAGCGATTAATTCGTCGCATCTTATTACATCTGTCGCTGTTGTTTTATTCCTATTGTTAGTAGTCTTCCACGACATATATATTATAATTATACTTAATTACTTATAATATACTTAATTACTTATAAAGTATTGTAAGGGTTAAATTTAATGTGTAAATATCCATTTACATCTTGACTTTCGTCGGAAGGTATATTAATAGAAATATCAGAATAATCCTTATACAAATTATTGATGAAACTACTACCACCACCTGCCCACGATGGCTTATTTGGATTAGAATTTTCTGCATATGTGCTACCAAATACATCGGCGCCACCGCCAGCATATCCACCGCCACCACCCGATCCACCAACTCCGCCGGCCCCACCGCCACCAAACCCGCCCTCTTTCGCAATACCAACCCCTCCACCAGTATTATATGTATTAAATCCGCCATTACCACCATAAAAAAACGATTGTGCTGCAGATGAACCACTATTTTCGCCACCACCATCACCTGCAAAACCACCATGCTTAATTAAACCACCACCACCTCCACCACCGCCATAATTAATTTCGCCAGCAAACTTACGATCATCATCAGTAACGCTCGCATTTCCTCTACCCTGAGCAATCTGTGTGACATCTATTGCCGCGCGCGTATTCCCATCAGTATAAAATCCTGGACTAGCCTTCTCCCCGATAGTAGCGTTTGATATATTCTTACTTGCATCATACTCGGTACCATGTCTTGTCCAGGTTCTGCCCCCGCTTCCGCCACCAGCAACAGCTATAATATGTTTACTTATATCTCCAATACTATCACCATTATCATTCTCATATTTATCTTCTGAATACAGTGCGTTTTTTACAAAAAATGTTGCCCCACCACCACTCGAGGAATATGGCATATAGTTTGTATAACCCGCATCCAAAGTATCCACTTGCGGTCCTAGAAGTCCTTTTTGTCCAATTAATATTTGATATTTGTCTCCTTTATGTAAAACCGCGCTAAAATCTATTTTAGCTCCATAGCCTTCTCGCTGAGACTCATCGTATATATAAGAACGCCCTCCACCCGCACCTGCAATAGTAATATCGTACTGACCCGTTACAGGAACTGTCCAATGTTGAATACCGGTATAACCACTCATATCTAAATATGACTGATTTGTCCACCACACATCCAGAGAGCTTATATCAACACGATTATTGTAATAGTCTATACACAATTCTAAAGTTGGGCCAGTATAACCGTTTGCACCACAACATTCAAATTTAAACTCGCTAAACTTGTATAAAAATGGACGAAATACTAAACGTACTTTATTATAGCAACAATCGTCTTTAAAATTGCCAAAATCATCATAAAATACGGATAAAGAGGAATCTGGCTCATCTACATTTCTCAACCCGGTAGTCGTGATAATCAACGAATTTTCTTGCAACGAAAAATCAATTGCGTTATTAGCATCGTTATTCATGGAAGAATCTATGAAAAACTCCTCTGGGTCTATCGCGCTGAAATCAATACGATACTGTAGAGAAATATCACTAGTAATAGAAGAGGTATCCCAGATATAATATATAAAAGAGGGATCGGTTGACGAATCTATTTTATTTGCGTCGATATTTGAGAAATCTATAAATTCTGAGCCAAAACTATTATCATTGTAATAGTCTTCATTCCAGTTTCCGTCATAAGATATTCCATAAAAATTAAGAATAGTAAACTCTGGTGGTTTATTATGAAGTATTTTATTTGCGTTCAATACAATGTTGCGTGATATATCACTAGAATATTCATCATAGATGTTCTGAGTATAACCATAATGAGCGGCATCGTATTTACCTCCAGATGCGCTAGAAAAATCAAACTTAGGATTACCAGGCTGACTAAAATTATAATAATTGTGAACTACAATGTTGATAGATGTATCGTCGTAGTCAGTTATCTCCTTAGCATTATCTACAGATGTATTTACTAAAATCCTATTTCTAGAAAGTTCAACAACATCGGATAACCCTCCAGTAACCGTTATATTATATGATAAATCTAAATCAGAATCAATATTAATAGCCGACAAGTCTATATGATATAAAATAGTATGACTATTGTCCCCGAAATATTTATTAAGGGATATATCAAAGTAAGCTGTATTATTAAGAATAGTGTCAGCCGTGCTTATTGGAACACTAGATAAATCGTTCCACGAGAGGTCTGTATCCATCATTTTATGGTGTGAAATATCAAAGGTCGCTAATTTTATCTCATTCCACGAAGGTTCTTTTGCTTTTATATGCTTATTGTATACCAGCGAAACTTGTCTAATAATATAATTCGTGTGATCGTGTGCTACCATATTAAAACTAAGGTCTGTTGGGTATGTATCTGAGCTAGGAGTAATAACGCGGATTCTATAGTCCGCCCCATCGCCTACAAATGAAACATCAAAGCCATCCACTGGTGTTTTTACAGATTCGCTGTAAAATATATAAGATATGTCGAAACCCTCAGGATCCAATGCCGAAATATCGAGGAAATGTGTACGATTATAACTATCGTAATTAAATACGCCATTTCGTAATCCTATAATTTCACTTGTATTATATCCAAATGTGTGCGAAACATCATCGGCCACATCTAACCAATAGCTAACGTCGGCGCCTCGCGTCATTGTAATCGCATGATATGAAATATCATCGTTAATCGTTGCTAGTTTTCTTACATTTCCTTTGGTTATTTGTACATAGAGCGACGTTTTATTCAGAGGGTTATTATCATCTATATTCGCATACGAAATATCTTTGCCGGCTATGGTCGGATTAAATTCGTTAAGCGAACCATCTACATATACTACGTCGCCTACTGGTAGGTTCGGTGCTGGTGTCAGGAGACCAAATGCCCCCTCTCCATAATTAGTTCCTAGTTCAGTTAGAAGGTCATTAAAGTTATTCTTCACAACCGCTCTATAATATGTGGGCTTATTATTTGCCTTTATTACTCCAACTATAGAAACATCTGTTTGAAAAACAATACCACTTCCATCATTCTGGTCATTTTTTTCGTGAAATGAATGATGGGTTATGGAGTTGATGGTCATTTTTTTCGCTTGAATGTGTTTTGAGAATGAAATGTCGCCTACTACATTGAGACATCCGTCTATTGGCGAAATGTTTCCGTCAAATGAAATATCATGTATACTCGCACCACCGTTTATAGATAAATCATTGGTTACCTCTATTATATTCCCGTTTAATGCGTAAATATCGCGAATTGTCACTGCGCTAGCATCAACAATCCCATTAATAGAAAGGTCGGTATTAAAAGACACATAATTATTCGGCTCTCTCGAATCTATCTTACTTAAGGAGAGCTCTCTTCCGACTTTTACGGAATTAGACACGGAAATATCCAGCGCATCAATGTGATTATTTGTGGTTATGTCTCCGCGTATCTCTATATAATGAGTAGATCCCGCTGATGCTTTTACAATCTCTCTAATAACAAGTTTTTCCACATTAAGCGACCCGTCAATAATTGTATCTGAATGTAGGATTATAGAAGAGTCGTAGACCGAGCTAATATAATTGAGGGAAATATCGCTGGTCTTAATAGTGTTATCAAATGAGACATCTGTTTCAAACTCTATATGGGTGGAGTTGGCGGTATGAAGACCCATCCTATTAGCGGATAAATCGGCGGTGCGTAAATCGCTAGTAGAAAAATCCTCCCCTCTTAAATAATAAAATCCGCCAGATGCGTTTGTATAAATACTACTGGATATATCAATATAGGATATGTCTACAATATCATCACTCAAATCAATTACATTACATTTCAAGAGAAGAGTTTTTATAGTGTTGTGCGTATGAACCGTTTTTACGTTGGCTATTATAATATCCTCATCTAGAGAAATATCGATATTATTGAAACAGATATCATTTATATATTTACTGTCATTGCAAAGGAGTTTATTCGCAAAGATAGTTTCTGCTTTTATGACTGATTTTTCTGTGTTGCTGATATTTTTCCATTTTTCAGACATATATAATACGGATATACAAAAGTAGGGGAGATTTATACTTACATAACACTACTACATATGTAGTATAACTATATTTTCATTAAATATTAAGCTATTGTATAATGGGTTATGCAATTGAAATGACGCAATCCGCAAGTAATACTGATGTCATGCGCAGCGAAGCCGTTTGTTTCAGTTGCGAATCCCAATATATTATGAATGACGACCCAAATAAAACGAGAGTAGACTTTGTTCACGTAGTCATCTTTTCAGACGATAATTTTCATAACCTATTGCGATATATTAGGAAAATTAAAAGAGATAAAATTGCGCACATTGAGTGCATTTATTACGATGATATTTCTTGCGACCTTTTATATGCTTCTTCGCGATATTTGCGTAAAACAAGCAGGGAGTTTGAAAAGGAATACAAGAAAAATAATATTATGGAGAATTATTCGGACAAACAACTCAGCATATATGAGTCTATGCGCGTTTAGCTGATATTTCACATACGGTCGGGGGATGCGTCGTCTAATATCTAACGAATAGTATCTGGTATATTTTGCTCCAACTCAGCGCCCTCTTTATCTTTAACAATATTGTCATCCGCACCTGGAGCGGATTTCTTCAACCGTCTCGCGCGTGTTCCATATGGAGTGTACTTCACCGTTTTGGTGGGCTTACTATTGGAGTGTGGGGATCGCCGCCTTGACCGTGCTCTGGGACGCGAGCCTGAGCGCGCCCGCGTTTTTCTAGCCCGCTTCTTTCTCTTTCGCTTTGTACCCGCCTTTTTTGTAATTGGAGTTGGCATTATCATATCCATATCCTTGAGTGATTGTAGTAATCTACCGTAACCTTTGTGCTGATGAGGAGTGGGTCTTCTAAAATTATACCGGCAACCATAATCGCTCTTAAGACGCTCCTCCAGCGGCTTTTCATTGGAGCGGCGCGCAATCATGTCTTTGACGTCGGCCATGCTTAGCTGGGTTATATATATTTTCTTACTATGTCCATCATCGTTTTCGGCAACAATATCCAATTTGTCGCCATTATATTCTGCAATGATACTATTGGATTTTGATTCACGCAATAAAGTCATAATATAATTATTATATATTTTTTATTTATAATGTTAGATATAAAAAATATACCAGTCTACACCGAATCTAAGAAGAAGAGAGTTTCGCTTTCTTCGTCTAAGAAACCATCTCCTAATAAGAAGCATATGGACGAGTATTACGATAAAACATTTTTAGATAATTACTTCAATAATTTATATGAAGGCAACGCGAAGAAATAAACAAGGAAAACTAGAAAAGCATCAAAAAATTATGGACGGCGAATGTATATTCCCTTTCAAATACAAGTGGAAGACGCACGATGCGTGTTATAATACCAATAAGGGTGACATATGCGCCACATCCATAAATCCTAAAACCCGAACTTTAAGAAAATATGGATATTGTGTTGATACGTCGCGAACTAGCAAACATCATAAAACCATCAAGTTACACAAGCCTAAGTTACACAAGCCTAAGTTACACAAGCCTATAAAATTGAAAAGAAAATTAAAACTAGATGATGATATAAAGAAAACACAGCCATCTAAAAGAATGAAACGATACAACGAAGAATTCATTGACGTTCTAAATGAACTGGAAGATATAATGATAAAAAAAGCCGAGCCATTTAGGGCGCGGGGTTATAGAAAGGCGAGCGATATCATAATTACCTACGAAGGCGATATATATAATGCAGGCGATTTATCGGAGACTCAAATAGGCGCTAACATTATCAGCAAACTAAACGAATATGTTGAAACCGGTAAAATAGAATTGCTTGAAAGAGAACGCAACGACCCAGTAAATCAGCTGGCAAAGGTTTACGGCATTGGGCCCAAAAAGGCGAAGGACTTTGTGGAAAAGGGAATCACCACCATAGATCAGCTGCGTGACCGCGACGACCTTCTTACAAGCGCTATGAAAATAGGCGTCAAGTATTTTGACGACATTGAGAAACGAATTCCTCGCGAGGAGATAGACGTTTACAAGACGAAGCTGGATGCCGTGTTCTCAGAAACCGCGCCTTCCGACTCGGCGTTCAGCATCGTTGGCTCTTATCGTCGGCTGGCGAAAACCTCGGGCGACATTGATATTATCGTTTCAAGCGACTCCAATGATCGGGCGGCATTTGACACATTTATCGACGGACTAATCAAGAGTAAAATAATTATTGAGGTTCTCAGTCGCGGGAAGACGAAGAGTCTGACGGTTACTAAATTACCGGGTAAACCGGCTAGACGCGTTGATTTTCTCTATACTCCGCCCGACGAGTATCCATTCGCCGTTCTATATTTCACGGGAAGCAAAAACTTCAATACCGCGCAAAGGCAGCGCGCCCTTAAATTCGGTTACAGTCTCAACGAGCACGGACTGTATCATATGGCAAATGGAAAGAAATCCGACAAGGTAAATCATGTATTCAAGACCGAGGAGGATATTTTCAAATATTTAGGAATGGAATATGTAGAGCCCGATAAACGCATCGACAACAGGTCTATTATAACGCGACCTGTTGCTTCAAAGAAACCAGTTCCTAAAAAATTAAAAATAAAAACCATTAAAAAAAAACTACCGAATAACATTGAATTATTTAGAAAAGAAGGAATCAGCGTAATAACCATTCTCACTGAGAAAGAATTGAGCGCGATGATTCGCAAGGCAAATGACGCCTACTATTGTGACTCCAAGCCATTAATGAGCGACAACGAATACGACATTCTTCGCGAAACGACGCTTTCACGATTTCCGAATAATAAGGCGGCAATGGAGGGACACACAAAATGCGCTATTGATAAAATGAAGGTCGAGCTGCCGTATGAAATGTGGTCAATGGACAAAATTAAGCCCGATACGAAGGCGCTTTCGAACTGGAAACAAAAATACGACGGACCATACGTCCTCTCGTGTAAATTAGACGGGGTTAGCGGCCTCTACTCTACCGAGGGAGAGGCGCCAAAGCTTTACACGCGCGGCAACGGAAAGGTAGGTCAAGATGTCTCGCATCTCATTCCGTTTATGAAGCTTCCGCAGGATAAGGGTCTAGTCGTTCGCGGCGAGTTTATCATCGACAAGACTATATTTAAGAATAAATATCAGAGTTCATTTGCGAACCCTCGCAACTTTGTCGCTGGTGCGGTAAATCAAAAGACAATAGACGATGATAAATTCAACGACATTGATTTTGTTATTTATGAGGTCATTAAACCGGTAATGTCGCCATCAAAACAGCTCTCGCACCTTGGCGAAAGCGTCATTATGGTTGAGAACGAAACGCGAGCAGATATAAGTAACGATGGGCTATCCGACCTTCTGGTCAAATGGCGCGACGAGTATCGGTACGAGATCGACGGTGTAATATGCATTGATGATAAGGTGTACGATCGCGAGACGGGCAACCCCGACCATGCGTTCGCATTCAAGATGGTGTTATCCGACCAAAAGGCCGAGGCCAAGGTCTTGGATGTCCTGTGGACACCAAGCAAGGACGGCTACTTGAAACCGCGTGTCCAGATTGAGCCAATTACCCTGGGAGGAGTGTCTATTTCATACGCCACCGGTTTCAACGGGAAATTCATCAAAGACAATAGTATTGGTATAGGCGCGCTCATCGCATTAATTCGGTCGGGCGACGTGATACCTCATATTACGGAGGTGATACAGCCCGCTACCTCACCAAAAATGCCTACACAACCATATATATGGAACGAAACAAATGTGGACGTTATGCTGAAGAACAAGGACGACGACGACGTTGTGAGAATTAAAACTATCACAGGGTTCTTTCGGATCCTTGGCGTGGACGGTCTGAGTGACGGAAATGTCAAACGTATCAGCGGTGCCGGGTTTGATACGATTCCGAAAATAATTAGAATGACCAAGGAAGATTTCCTCACGATTGACGGGTTCAAAGATAAACTCTCTACAAAAATAAGCGTGGGGATTGCCGAAAAGCTGAAGACGGTGGCGTTGCCACAGCTAATGCAGGCCACTAATATATTCGGTCGCGGATTTGCGGTCAAGCGATTTCAGCTTATATTGGACGAGGAGCCCACCATATTAACGACAAAAATAAGCAACGAGGAGAAAATAGAAAGCGTGAAACTCATTGACGGAATGGCGGAGAAATCGGCGCGGAAATTCGTTGAGTTCCTTCCGGCGTTTCAGAATTGGATACAGGAGGCCGGACTACAAGACAAGCTGATACCCGAAAAGGTGGAGAGCGCCGATACGTCACACCCGCTCTACGGGAAAAAATACGTGATTACTGGATTCCGCGATTCCGACCTTTCGGACAAACTGAAAAAATACGGAGCGAGGGAGACATCGGTCGTTACTAAAAAGACCGATTTTGTCATTGTGAAAGATAAAAACGCAAAAAGTGCGAAAATAGAAAGGGCCACAAAACTAGGGGTTGCGATTGTAACGCCTGATGAGTTAGAGTAGATGGTCTAGTGTTATTTATAAATATATATAAATATATTATATACTTATAGTGTAATGATTAACATAAGTAAACATTTATTACTCATTTTTTTATCGCTTGATGTATGTGATGCGTGGGAACCGAGTCTTTACCCGTATGACCCGCGAATTCACAACTTCGGAAATCATGGCGCGTTGGGGTCGGTCCACTCGCTCATTGCACCGCTTTTCACGCTATACACGGACACTACCATTTACGACAGGAATTTGCGTAAGGAAATTGTTGACGCGGAGGGCGCAGACAAGACCATACTTGACGTCGGATGCGGAACCGGATTCTCTACGTCGGATACGCGGGGTAGCAAAGGGCTTGATGTGAGCATTGAGATGCTCTCCACCGCCAAAGCTATTTTTCCTAACAAAGATTTTGAACAAGCTCATATTGAGGAATGGATTCCCGACAAACAATACGATGTGGTTACGATGATGTTTTTATTTCATGAAGTTCCGCAAGAGCATAGAATCAACATTGTTGATAAGCTGAAAAATATTGCGCGCGAAAAAATTCTAGTAGTAGATATATCACCTAACTATAATCCAAGCGAACTAATGTTAACCGGGGAGCCATATATAATGGACTATTTGGAAAATATTCAGGGAGACCTATCAGGCTTCGATGAGGAAATAATCATAGAAAACCACGTCCATACGTGGTCGCTTGATCTGAATGCCTAGACAAACTCACATTCGATAACGTTGTGAATCTCTACCTTTATCTTATTATATATTCCTTTTCTCACAGCGGCGGAAATTCGCTCTTTTTTGAAATTACCGCCATTTAATTTTTTAATGAATATAGGCATATTATCAGCAAAATTATCCGTATTATTATCTATATTTTCATTGTTCCAAACTAGACCGCGACTCATAATTTTTTTTGACATTGTGCCAAGGAATTTGTTAAATTCGTGCGCCGACGCCAGAATCCATTTATCAGTGTAAATATACAGTTGGTTGCTCTTCTTATCAAATGCTTTAATCGGTATATTCTCTTCCGACAAGTGGTCTTCTAATATTAAAAGCATACCTTCAATATAATCATGGGTGAATATTAGCTCCAGTCCGCAATTGTCTATTACAATTTGTTGGAGCCATTCGTAAAACGGCATTTCAGGTGTATGTTCTTTTTTGTTAAGCCATTCTAAAATATTTATTTTTTTTCTCTCGGCTACCGTTATTTGTCGGAGGCGCGTCTCTGCATCAGTCACGCGTTTATACAGGTCCATTATCAGTTTTGATGTCTGTTCTGGGGTGAATATATCCGCACTCTCCTGGCATTTAATCTCTAGATCGCCCCTTGAGATTGATATTACACGACAAACCAGAACATGTCGGTCAAAATGATATTTTCGTTTATATAGTTTATTACAATAGTCACAAGAGTAATTCATTATTAATTCAATTGTAAATAATTAAAAATATAATCAATTTTATATAGAATGACCACTTATGTTAATTACAGTGATGATTGTTCGGGAGAGCAATATATAGTTAGCAAGCCGCCTCCTATTTCTAAAGCGATGAAAGAGTCCGAGGATATGAAACAGAAGCGAATGTGGAACCAGGTAAGAACGCCCGCGTCGAGCTATTCAATGAACCTCGCGACGCTCACCGTGTCCGCCTCGTCGGACGCGGGTGGAACAGTGGCCGTTAAGCACGCCTCATACGACCGTTATTTAGCAAGAAAAAAAGGGGGCAACCTGCTTACAGAGGCAACTCCGGCAACCACCGCGAAATACGGGAACAAGACAAGAATGTACGGAATGATTTCCAACGCCTCGTCGGACTGTGCTAATATATGCCCCATGTAAATATATTCACTGATTGTATATTAGATGAGCCGTAAAATGGGGATGGTGTTAACATCCGGATATCAGGTGGCCACGCCAACGAATGAAGCGGCCAAACAACCGAGCGGTAGCGGAACCAGCATACCGATGTCATTGGTGGCGTCGTCTACATCAAAGGCTGCGCCAATTATGGATCTATATGACCTTGCACGATCGAAACCGTGCGGTAGCTGTAATTAATAGTTCGCCTATGACGATAATAAAATTGATATAAACAATATTATTTATATCAGTGTAAATGACAGACCGTGTTAAACAGCTCGACACTATCCAACTGGAAGCGCGGACTCTATTTGTAAATAAAAATAAGGATTACGGTGATGCGTTCGCCACATATGGTCCTGTAGGAGTTCTGGTTCGCATCGGCGACAAGATTCAGCGCCTCCAATCTATAAATAAGACTGGCATTACGTTGGTAGAGGACGAAAAGATAAGAGACACGCTCATCGACCTTCATAACTACGCGGCAATGGCGGTAATGCTGATGGACGAAAATGATAACAAGGATAAAAAGGATTTGTAAAAACGCATATATATATAGTAAATGGGCGATTATTATACCGGGCTATTAGATTTTAATAGCTATAAAAGGAGTGCTATATTTAGAGAGAATCTATATACGACCTTCGCTACGATTGAAAACGCTTCTAGGAAGGAGTTGAATGAATTTATTAGGGCGATTACGAAAGCCGCCAGCGTTAATGGAGAGGGATTGCTATCTAATGATATCACCGAGGCAATAAACAGGAGAAAACTTTTTTTAATCGGAGAGAATTTCACGGACGCACAGGTGACATTCGGTCTGAACGTTTTGATATTCTTGGGTGATATATATCAAAGGAAAGTGCTGCCTCCTAGTGTGGTGTCCGATAATTTAAACTCAAATGAAAATATTTACGAAATAGATTTTGTAAGCTACATCAACGCGATTGGTAATATATATTACGCTATCAATAATTTTACTCAGGATGATGAGGTGGATGATGATGAAGAAATCGATTTACAGACATACTTAACGGTTTTTGAATTATACGATGATGACGCGATAAATGTGGAGGACCCTCAAGAACTTTCGGAACTTTCGGAACTTTCGGAAAAGGTAGCCGCTTTTATAAAAGCGAATCCGGGTGCGTCCAATGTGTCCAATTTTAAAACAACAATTAATAATGTAATACAAAGTGGGTTTATCGGTTATCGTAAGATTGATGTAGAAGACGACAAAGGTGTTAATGGACAAGCAGCGAAAGAGGGATTTGAAGGCATGCGCAAGGAGGCGGATGTCCCTGATAATAAAAAAGTCGTTTTACGGGGGCAGTCTAACAATAAATATGCGATGGATTACAATCGGCTTTACGAGCCATTACCTGTAGGGCTCTACGGAAACAAGACAAAGGCGCAGACTATAAAACAGACTATTAGCATTGATTCGCGGCATCGGGATAATTACTATACGACCCTCTCGACCAATTACACGTTTGATATGCCAGAGCGACAAAACAACGTGATACAAATGTCTATCATCGCGATTGAAATGCCAATGACGTTTTATTCTATTTCGGGCAACCGCGGAAATAATACGATGCTTGTTATGAGCGACGCGACGGTGAATTACGAGGGAGCTTCCATCGCGTCGCTTGATTATATGGGAACCTCTGGCGAGACCATTGTGGGATTTAAACCGTTGCGGAGTGCCTGGCGCGTTCGCTTGTCCGACGGGAATTACGATACGCGTTCGTGGATGGCTACGAAAACATTGACCGAAATAAGCGTGAACGACGCGATTATGTTGGCGGTGCCCGGTGCAATTGACGTGAACGGACGGTTTTATAAGTTTGCATCTCCTGCCATAGGAGATTATTTAAATAGCAGCTATAGCGAAGATGATATTAACGATATCCGGTTCAAAATTAACGATATTAACGGTAAATCGTTATTTGCGAGTCAACTTACTACGGGAGTCGTGATAAACGCAAAGAAAATATCGTCGCTGCGTTTCAACGTGGACAACGATGGAAATCTGGACACGGACACTAACATTCAGAAGCGGCTCGGATGGTCGCTTGGATTTAGGGCTGCGGAGTATGTCATGGGCGCGGTGGCGCCGGTCACGACAAGCACGCCAATTTCGGCGGTATCGGAGGGAGTTGGATTCATAACCTCCATACGATACGGGTACCTCTCTATCGAAGAGTATCAGAACAACGGCCATCCTCCATTAATCGTGGCATTCAACGACCACATCCTAGACAAAAAGATTATGACGCGCATCTGTTTGGCGCCCATTCGTTTGGGACATGACCTCACCTCGCGCGAGACGGGGTTTATCAGCCATCGCAGAACGCCGCGCGAGTATTAT
>CERI01048769.1_pt1 | contig 13245 bp, 10 predicted proteins | sample 350261 | NCBI WGS metagenome assembly CERI01 (sample SAMEA2620979, study PRJEB7988) | marine metagenome | isolation source: saline water (ENVO:00002010), including
TATGTTTTTTTTTATAAAAAATTAAATTTGTTAAAATAACTATAAAAAAAATATTTAAATAATTGATTATTTCATGTGATGAAAAATAAATATTTAAACTGATAGGGTTATAGTTGTTAAAATTAACATCTTTATAAAAATTAAATGAATTTTCAGAAATAAAATTTAAAAAAATATTTGGTAATGGTATAATTTGAAAAACTAAATAAATTATGAATATTATAAACAAATAAAATATCTTTTTATTTGTTTTATATAAGTGCAAAAAGTTTTTTTGAAATTTTTTTTTAAACATCAAAAGTAAAAAAAATATAAACCAAAAAATAAAATTAATCTTAATTAGTAAATATGAATTAGAACCATTAAATAATGTTCCAAGAAAAAGGATTAAACAAAAAAAAAATTGATATATTTGATTTATTGATAATGTTCTGTATTTAATTTGGTGAAACATTATTTAAATTAAATTTTTTTTTGGGGATCAATGCAAAAGATAATTGAAATTGCGGATTTTTAAGAAGATTTGGATCTAAAGTATCATCAAACAGAATATCAAAAATAGCTTCTGCTTCGAAACGAGATTTTATAATTTGGCTATTATTTACTTTAGCTGTGTTAAACATATCCTCTAAAGAGTTAAGAGTTTTATTATCTAATTTTAAAAAATTGTTATTTTCAGCTATATGAGTATTAATTATCGACTTAATCAAAATTTCTGAAGTTTTTGGATCTGTATTTTGGATTAATTTATCAGCAACATCTTTTTTATCTTGATCAATATTCGAAAAACCAATTGGAAATATTTTTTCAGCAAAAACATTTCTATTTTTAATAAGATTTATGTTTTTTTCTTCCCTCCACTCATTTAATTCAGCTGTTTGTTGTGTTAATTTAAATCCAATTTTTTTTTTTTCATTAGACGAAGTATTTTCAATAGCAGCAATTATATCGCTAGAGATTTCATTTTTAGATTTTAAAATAGCAGAACTAACAGCAAATAAACTGTCCTGAGCAAAATTATTATTCAATTTTTTTTTAATTTTAAATTTATCGTTCTTTAATTCATTACTTAGCTCATTAACAGATTGGATTATTAAAGTATTTTTTTGTTCCCTATCTATATCTAATAAAAAATTAGAATTAATCTCTGAAGCATAATAAACAACATTAGATGCAAGTGAGTTAGAATGATTATTTTCTTTTGAAGTATTCGATATTTTTTTGACTATTTCATTACTTAATCTTATGTCTGCTTCATTTATTATAGAGGCTAACAAATAAGGACTGTCATTAATTGATCTATTGTCTGTGTATATGTTCGGTATCGTTTGCTCAAAAACCTCAGTAATTTTAGTAAATTGAATGCTGTTTAACTCTTTTATACTTTTGTTGTTTTTTGCATCTTTTTCAATAACTTTTAACAAAGTATTTGCTTTTATTTCATTTAATTGCTCTGAAACCTCTTGATAAAAAGCAATTTTAACATCTAGTTCTATTTCATCTAATTCTAAAGCTAGATTTTGAATTAAATTTTCATTTAGATCTATTAAATTTGAAGCTTTTGTTATTTCATACTCCTTATAATTTCTCTCAATAAAGGCTATTTGATTTGTAAATTTTTCCTTACTTATTGAACTAAATGCGTCTGATTGAAAATTAAGAGTAAAAATAAAAAAAAATAAAATTATATATTTAAAATTAATTTTTTTTTTAATCATTTTATTTTAATAAATTCTATAAACTGGAGAGGTAAATTTTTTACTCAGAAAATATTTTATTAATTTCTTTATCTAAATAATTATCATTCACTACTAAATTCTTATTTATTTTATTAGGAGTGTAGTCTAGATTAATTGACTCATTATTTGAATTTACAACTTTGATCTCTTTTAAATTTTCCTCTTGTGTTTCTTGTTGATCATTTTTTGAAGAATAATTTTCAAAAATATTTTCTACATTATCATTATCTAAAAGAGTATCTCCAAGAATATTAACTTGTTCATAAAGTTTATTTTTTAAATTTTCAAAATTTTGTATTTGGGAGGACATTATTTCTATTTTTTTATTTTGACTTGTAACTAAATTTGAAAGTCTAATATTTTCTTCTTGATAATGTTTAACCTTAAGCTCAAATTCTTCTATTTTGTTTTTTTCTTCAGTTTTAGAATTATTAATAAAATTTTGACTTTCAATTTGACTTTGTAATTCTTGATTCTTAATTTTATATAAATCTAATTGTTCTTCTAAGCCTTTTACAAATTCTGAATTTGCGTGATCTACATGAATGTCTTTTTTTATTTCACTATCAGTGTTTAATTGTGCTGTTTTTAATTCTACGATATTATTACTTTTTTCAATATTTTTATTAAGCTTATTAATTTTATTTCTTAATTTTTTTATTTTTCTTTTATATTTGTTTTTTACTTTAATCACATCCTGTGAATTTTTATCTTCTGACTCATGAATTTTACCTAACTCATTTTGCATGTCTTTAATTTTCAAGTTAAGCTGATTTATTTTATCGTCACTTTCTGTCATATTTAAATTTATTTTTTTATTATACACACTTTCATTGGAACTTACCTTATATCTTTTGATCTTTCTTTTCAATCTTCCAAGTTTTCTTTTTAATTTTTTTTTTAAAAATTTTTTATCATTTTCACTAATCTCATTTTTAGTTTGGGTAAAAATTTTTTTATCAGGAAATGAGTTTTTTAATTTGAATTCTCCTGTCATTATAAAGTTATCTTTTGAAACTTTTTCCTGATTAAGATTAAGACTCATTTTTGGAGTTTCTTTAATTGTCCCAGAATACATTTTTGATTTAATTTGTTGAAATTTTAAAAAAAATTTTTTTTTAAAGTTTGTTTCTTTAAAAATTTTTGCATTCTTGCTTTCCAGAATATTAAATTTTTTTATAAAACGAATCATTATAACTAAACTATTGTTTCAATCTAAGGTTGTCAATTAAGCGTGATCAATCAACTCTGTACTTAAGTATTGCGTAAATAGTTCGAAACATTATCTTAAAATCAAATGCTATGGACCAATTTTTTAAGTACCACATGTCATAATCTAATCTTTTTTTCATCAACTCATCATCTGGAGTTGCTCCTCTATAACCATTTATCTGTGCCCACCCCGTTATTCCTGGGCTACACTTATGTCGTGTTAAAAAGTTTTTAATTATGTTTGAATATTTTTTACTATGTTCAATCATATGTGGTCTTGGGCCTACAATTGACATTTCTCCTTTTAAAACATTGTAAATTTGAGGAAGTTCATCAATGCTAAATCTTCTTAAAAATTTTCCAAAAAAGAGAACTCTTTTGTCTCCTGACTGGACTTGTATCGTTTTATCAAATTTTTCTTTTTTAAGAGTTCTGAGTTTAAAAATATTAAATCTTCTTCCGTCCCATCCAGTTCTTTTTTGTTTAAAAAATACTGGAAAACCATCTTCAATAACTATTAACAATGAGGCAAATAATAATATTGGGAAGGTTAATAGTAGTATTAGAATAGAAAAAAATTTATCAATTAAAAATTTAAAAAATAATGGAATTCCAGTAAACCGAGAATTATTAATTGAATAAAAAATATAATTATTTTTTTTTTCTGAGGCTGAGGTAATATTAAATTTTTTAATATAATAATTTATAATTTCTTGATTATTAACTTCAGAGAATAGTTTTATATCAAAAGGAAATTTTAAAAGTTTTTCTAATTTTGAAACTTGTTTTTCATTTTCTATTTGAAGCCAAATCTGACCTATGTGATGATAATTCAATATTTCATATATATTATCATTAAAATAGAAATTTGGAATTTTAAGATCAGAAAAAAGGTTTCCTTCTTTTAAATCAGTAATGATGCAGCATTTAATTAATGATTTTTTTTTTTTATTTTTATAAATTTCTACAAATTTTCTGACAGTTTTTAAATTTGATATAATTAAAATGTTTCTTTGAATAACGTTGTTAATTATCAAATATCTATAAATCTGATTATTAATAAACTTTATTAGAAATAAGTTAACTAAAACAAAAACATATGTATTAAAAAACCATATAAAACTAATTTTTTGACCATTCGAAAAGAAGAAAAGTACAAATAAGATAAAATATACAAGTGAAAAATACTTTATATCACGAGTAATATAATAGTAATAAGTTTTAACGTAATTTTTTCTATTTCTAATAAATAAGTAAGTTGATAAAAAAATTATAAAAATACCAATGACAAAATAAAAATACTGAGAATTTACAAAATACCCAAAATTAAATAAATCTAATAAAGTATTCTCTGATAAAATTGTGGATAAATATAGAGAAAAAAATGCAATTAAAGACTGAGATAAAAAACTATAAAATACGAAGATTTCATCATCTTTTTGAAATAATTTTTCAAGATTTAACATCGATAAAAAATATTTTTAATAAGGCTTATCTTCACCTGCGTAATAATATGGTTGCTGATAGTAATATCCATAATAACTATTTTTAGATATATCTAAGTCATTTAAAACTAACGCATCTGGGTTTCTATTTATATTTTTAAGTCTTTTAATGCCTGACATTAAAGACAAAATACCTGTAACATTTGATCTGGTTACATAGAATATATGATCACTAGCTTGGGCTAGCACTAAAGTGTCAGAAACTGGTAAAATTGGTGCGCTATCAACAATAACATAGTCATATTTTGTTTTTAAAAGATCTAAAAACTTTTTAAATTTAGGAACATTTACAATATCTGATAAGTCGCTTCTTCTTTTTCCGGAGCTAATAAATTCAAGTTTAGTGCCAGGAACTTTTTGAATAGTTTCTGAAAAGGTCACTTCATTTGTTAAAATTTCACTGAGACCTTTGTGGCTTTCATCGAATTCATAATAACTTGCTGCGACTGAGGGCTTTCTTATATCTGCTTCAATCAATAAAACTTTATAGTTTTTTTGCAAAGAAAGAGCTAAATTAAAAGCCACTGTTGTCTTTCCTTCTGAAGGACTACTAGAAGTAATTAAGTAACTCTTATTTGTTTTAAATTTTGACTCCATAACAGTTCTTGCATTTCTTACTGCTTCTGAAAAAGCAGACTCATTGTCTTCTAAAAACATTTGCATCACATGAAAGCCTTTTCGGGAAATATTAACTTTAGGTAAATTTGCTAAAACCAATGTATTAAACATTTCTAATGATGTTGGATCCTTAACAGTTGAACTATTAAGATCTCTATAAAATAGGTAGAAATAAACCCCAATTGCAGAAAATAAAAATGCTAAAATAGTATTTTTTTTGATATTTGGGGAAACGGGATTTTCAGAAGCAACTGGGTCCTCTATAATTTTAACATTTGAAATTTGTAAATTTTGAGCTTCATTTGTCTCTTTAACTCTTTGTAGAAAAGTTTCATAAAGTTTACGACTACTAGACACCTCTCTTGAAAATTTTAACATTCCAGACTCTTTTTCTTCTAAATTTCTTAACTCTTTAGTAGCTTTGTTCAAAGATTTTTTATTAATATCAATTGAATTTTTTAAGTTTGTTAATTCAAAGGTCTTTTTGTCAATATTGTCATTAATAATTTTTACAAGTTGAGTTTCATAAGAGATTATTGTTTGAAGTGCTTTTTTAACTTTAGGATGTTCGCTTGTATAAATCAGTCTTAAAGACTCTAGGTTATTTCTGGATCCCATTAAGCTTTCATAAATATTTTTAATATCTGGTCTAATCATTAAATCTTGAATTGAGGTTAATTGATTCACATCGCCTTTTGCCAATTTTACAGCCAGTAAGTCTGACTGATATTGGTTAACTTTATCTTGAAGTGCCAATATAGTTTCAGATAAATTTTCAATTTGTTTAATTTTAAGCTCTTTAACGTCTCCTGTATCAACTAAATCATTTTCTTCTTTATATTGTGCTAAATTTTTTTCTGCACTTTCCATTTGTTTTGTAAGCTCTGTTAATCTTTCTGAAATTCTCTCATTTGCATAGGATGTGATTACTATTTTCGAGTCTATTTCGTACCTTTGGTATGATTTTATAATATTTTGTAATGCAAGTTTTGAAATTTTTGGGCTTGCAGAAATAAACGTTAATTCCAGCACGTCACTTCTTGGTATATTGTTTAATGAAAAGTTTGACTTTAAAAAACTTCTTAAGCCCTCTTTACCAATATCTTTTTTTTTAATAAATAATCTTTTTATTAAACTTGGTTCTAATCCTCTAAAAAGTTCTTGAAATTTACCCAAAAGCACTTTGTCATTAACAATATAATCAATAACGTCATCACTGTTTAAAATAGCTATTTGATTGTTAATTCTACTTGCCTGGTTATCAACAGAATATACCTCTTCAATATTAACAATTTTTTGACTTTCGTCAGCTTCGATAACGATTGTTGCATAGCTTTGATACTTTTTTTCTATATTTAAAGAGATAAGCAACACAAGTAATGACACCAAAAATGATATAAAAAAAATAGGTTTTAAATATTTTAAAAATACAATCCAATAATACTTAATCTCTAATCCTTCCGCTATTTTTGATAATGTGCTGAATAAATTTTTTTCCATTAAGTTTTGTTAGAGTATTAGTGTAATTATTTATTTATTATGTATTATATATTTATACACTAAGTCACAGTTACATTTGAAAATAATGAAAAAATCAAAAAAATTGTGCGATATAACAGTAATTATAATAACTTATAACGAGGGTAATCATTTAAAAAGGTGTATTGATTCGTTAAAGAAATATGTTCAAAATGTTTTTATTTTAGACAGTTATTCAACTGACAAGACGGTTAATATTATTAAATCAAAAAAAATTAAATTTAAGAGTAAACAATTTAAAAATCATTCAGATCAATTTAATTCTGCAATTAAGCTATCTCAAGCTAAAACAAAGTGGCTAATGAGAATTGATGCTGATGAATATGTTGAAAAAAAATTTTTCGAAAAATTAAATAAAAAACTTGGTCAGATAGATGGTAATATTAATGGTATCAATATTACTAGAAGATATTTTTTTAATCAAAAAGAAATAAGATATGGCGGTGTATTTCCACAAAAAAAATTACGTATTTGGAAAAATGGAAAAGGTTTTTGTGAAAAAACTTTTTTCGATGAAGAAATAATATGTAAACCAAAAATTATAAATTTGGATTTATCAATATTTGATAATAATAAAAATACATTTGAATCTTGGAAAAAAAAACATCGTATATACGCTATTAAAGAAGCTATTAGATTTAAATTAGAAAAAAATCTCAACAATAAAGATTTATCCAAAGAACAAAAAAAAATTAAGATTATTAATAAAAATATTTACTATAGATTTCCAATTTTTCTTAGAGCTATTTTTTTATTTTTTTATAGATATTTTTTTAATTTAGGTTTCAAAGATGGAATTAATGGATTAAAATTTTGTTTTTGGCATACTTTATGGTTTAGACTTTTGGTAGATTTAAATATTTTTAAAATATTTTTAATTTATAAAAACAAGAAGGATACAATAGAAAACATGTTTAAAAAATTAATGAATGACATTTCCAATTAAAGTAGTCAGTATAATAGATAGTGTTAAATTAAAGGATGGAGGACCTTCTCACAGTTTAGCTGATATAGCAAAATCGAATTTGTATAATAATATAAAACATGACATTGTTCATTTGGGAAGTAGAGAAAATTACAAATATAGTGACAAAATAAAATATATTAACTTAAATGATGGTTATTTTAAATACGGAATAAGTATTAAACTAATTTTTTGGTTAATTAAAAACAGAAAGAAATATAAAAAATTTTTTATTCATGGTCTGTGGCAATTTCAAACTTTAATTGCAAGAATTATCTTAAAAAAGGATTATTATGTTTTTACTCATGGAATGTTAGATCCATATTTTGGTAAAGAAAATATTAAAACATTAAAGAAGAAAATTTATTGGTATTTTTTTGAAAGAGAAAATTTAAAAAAATCTACAGCTGTTCTTGTTAATTCTCAAACTGAAGTAAATCATTTAAAAAAAACCTTTGTAAATACAAAGGGCATAACTATTAAAAAAGTTAGCTATGGCATAATAAAACCAAAGATAAATTCAAATAAAAAAATTCTAAAAAATAAATACCCATTCTTAAAAAAAAATAAGTACATTTTATATATAGGAAGAGTAAACCCAAAAAAGGGATTGGATCTTTTAATTAAATCATTTGCAAAAATAAAATCAAAAAAAAATTATATCTTAATAATTTCAGGTCCTATAGAAAATCAAAACTTTAAAAGAAAATTAGATAAATATATTGAAGCAAATAATTTAAAAAATAAGATCTTTTTTACAGGATTTGTCGGAGGTAATAATAAATGGAATTTTATAAAGTTTAGTGAATTTACTGTACTGCCTTCTTATGGAGAAAATTTTGGTGTTTCTGTCGTCGAAAGTCTTTCAATGGGAAAACCAGTAATTTTATCAAATAAAGTTGGTCTATCCAAAGCTATTAAAAAATACTCTTGCGGGATAATTCACTATCTTAATATTAAGTCTTTAAGCTCATCAATTGAAAATGCAATTAATTTTTCAAAAAATAAAAAAATGAAATTATCAAAAGCTTCAATTACATGTTTTAATCAAAATTTTAACCTGAAATTAAATAAATCTTTTAGTAATTGGATAAAGAATAATAAATGAAACTATTTTATATACTAAATCATCCAATACAATATCAAACACCGTTAATTCAATATTTGGTAAAGAAAAAAATAGACATTACTGTTGGTTACAAAAGTTTACACACAACAGGTAAATTCTATGATAAGAATTTTCAAAAAAAAATTTCATGGAATCAAAACTTAATTAAAGATTATAAATTTATTAGAATAAAAAAATATAATTTTTCATATCTATTTAATAATAAAATTAAATATATTTGGCTTCATGGAACAAAGAATATTTATAATTTTTTAGTTTTAATTTTAGCAAACTTGGTTAATAAAAAAGTGCTTATAAGAGAAGAAAATACTAAGTTTAGTAAAAACAGAAATAACTTAAATATTTTTTTAAACGATATTTATTATAAATTAATTGATAAATTTGTAGATCACTACTTGTCTATTGGAAAACTAAATAGAAAATACTATTTGTCAAAAAAAATTAACTCCAAAAAAATAATTAATGTTCCATATGTTGTAAATAATAGTTTTTTTAATGCACCAATTAATAAATTAAAAAAAAAAATAAATTTTTTATTTGTAGGCAAAGTTACTTCTATAAAAGGAATTGAAACTTTGTGTGAAGCCATAATTAAAACAAAATTATATAAAAATATATCATTTAATATTGTTGGTACCGGTCCACTTTTACAACCTTTCAAGAATAAAATAAAAAAAGAAGGTATAAAATTTGTTAAATTTAATGGATTTGTTAGTCAGGAAGATTTAAAAAAAATTTATAAAAAAACGGATGTCCTTATTATTCCATCAAAAATTGAACCTTGGGGATTAGTAGTAAATGAAGCAATGTGCTCTGGAAATGCCATTATAGCATCTGAAATAGTTGGTTGTGCACCAGATCTAATCAAGGCAGGCCACAATGGCTATTTATTTAAAACAAATGACTCGGAAGAGTTAATGAAAAAAATTATTTTTTATTTAAATAATAGAAAAGTATTGCAGACACACAAAAAAAATAGTCAAAAAATAATATCTAAATTTAGTTTTGAAAAATGTTTCAAATCTTTAAATAAAATTATTGAGTAATATGAAAATTTTATTCATAGGTGATGATCAAAAAATTGGTTACTCTTATTATCAATTTAAGATTCTAAAAAAAATTTACAAAGATGTTGAAATAATCAATTTAAAAAAAATTAATAACATTTGTTTTTTGTTAAATAAACTTAGCTGGCATTTGAATTTTAAATTTTATGATTTAATCATTTTATTTTTTCTAAATAATAAAACTAATCAAATGTATGACTTAATTTATGTAAATAATGAGACTTTAATTGGAGAAAAATCTATCTGTTACTTAAAAAAAATTTCAAAAAAAATAATTTATTACTGTACTGACAATCCATTCAAAAATGGAGACAACAAAAGATGGGATCTAGTTAAAAATCATTTTGATTTATTCGACATAGTAATATTTATGCAAAAAAATAGATTGATTGATAGTACTTCATATGGAATTAAAAATAAAATCTGGATACCACCAACAATTAAAATTAATGAATTTAAAAAATTAAGTCGTAAAAAAATTAAGAAAAAGTACGATATAATAATTATCTCGACATATAGAACAGAAAGAGAATTATTAGTTGAAAAACTCTTAAACAATAAATTTAATATTAAAGTACACGGAGATCATTGGGAAAGATCAGGGACATATAAAAAAAATAGGTCAATCTTTTTTTCTAAAATAGTAAATGATAATAAATATGTAGAAACTTTAAGATCAGGAAAAATTTCAATTTGTTTACCTTCCTTTGAAAACAACGATGATATTACTCACAGGTCGTTAGAGATACCTTTGGTAGGCACAATGTTACTAGCAAAAAAAACTAAAACACACGAAGAATTTTTCAAAAATAATTTTGAGGCAGTCTTTTTTAATAATCTGAATGACTGTATAAAAAAATGCCGCCAATTATTGAAAAATGAAGTTAAAATAAAAAAAATTACTGAACAAGGATCAAAAAAAATTAGCTCTATTTCAAATATGATTTCTTTTGAGACAAATATAAAAAAAATTATTTCAAATCTTTTTCTTAACTGATGAAAATATCTTAAATAGTATAAAAAAAATTACTATAGATTGAGGTAAATCTCTAAATAAAAGCGCACAAGCATCAGACACACTTCCTTGGGAGATAGCATTAATAAGACCTCCACCAGTTGTATAAAATAATAAAAATAATAAAATTGAAAAACTTTTGTCTTTACGATTATAAAAAGAGTCTAAAAATAAAAAACTTAAAATTAAGACAAATAAAAATAATAGATAAAAGCTATAATCATTATATATATAAACTATGGGATAAATTAAACCGTTACTCTTAGAACCACCAAAAGATCTATCTGCTTCAATAAAAATTTTTGAAGTCATAGAAAAATTCAAAAAATTATTTTTATTAAAGGATTGACTAAATAAATTGATTACAGGGGAAGGTAATATAGATATTATTTGACCTTTTTCATAATCTACTAAATTATCTAACTGTTCATTGCTAATAAACTTTTTAGCATAAAGCACGTTATCTGTTGCTTTGATTATATTTATTCTATTTAATAGTTTAACATTATAATAGTTTTCATTAAAAATATTTGCAGATGTATAAAAATCATAGTTTTTAGTAGTTTTACGATCTAAAAAAGTAGAAAAGTGATTTTTAACATTTTGTACAGGGTTTGTCTTATCACGAATTTCTCGGGACTCAATATATGTTTCAGAAAATCTATCAACTAAACTAGTAGAAAAAAATAATAAAATAAAAACAATAAAAATTTTATTTAACTTTAAAACTTTAATTTCATTATATCCAATAAAGAAATAAAAAACATAAATCAGTAAACCCACAAAAGCTAAATCAAAAAAGGCTGATCTTGAATTTAATCCTAAGGATAAATAAAAAATCGCTATGCCGCTTAAAAAAATTAAATAAAAATCTTTTCTTGAAAAACTAAAATTATAAAATTTTTTAGAGTACAAGACTACAAAACCACTAATATAAAATATATTAATTCCGTTTACTACATCACCTAAAAAGTTTGGTCCTGTCTGTTTTTGAAGATAAATAAAATTTCCAAAAAAAGTAAAAGATATGCTTGCAAAAACAACTGTTGATAAGCCTAGTAATATAAAAAAATCTTTTATCATTACTTTGTTATCGTTATCAATTTTTATAAACTTATATAAGTTGTTAATTTTTAATTTAACTCTGTCAAAAAACTTTATTTTTGTATAAAAAAAATGTGTAAATAAAATAACTACATTAAAAACCAAAAGTAAAAAAAAAGTATGGTTCGGTTGGTATAAGTTTTGGGTTAAATCTTCAAATAAAACACTTTTAAAAAAAAGTGTTCCTCCATTTGCATATATATTAAAAAAAATAATAGAAAATATAGATACTGGATAATTAAAAATATTTTCTTTTTTAAAACAGTAATTTAAAATTAATAAATTTGACAAGAATAAAAACAAAATAGAGAAAATATTGTCATAGTTTTTCAAAATTATTAATTGAATTAATGTGCATAATATAAGAAATATAATTGATAAATTTTTTATTTTACTTGAATTTGACTCTATATAATTGGTTGAGTTTATAAGATTCATTTATGAAATTATTTCATCAATTTATTAAATATTTTATTTTTTTTCTATAGTATCAAAGTATTTAATAAAAATTCCTAAAAGTTTTAGTGATAACAAGTATCTTTTTAAAAAAACTTTAGGATTGAAAATAATCCTTATCAACCAGCCTAAATAAACTTCATCAAAAAATGTATTTATGGGCGCTTGATCTCTGGTAAAAAAGGATAGTGCAGCGCCAGTACATATAATTGGATATTTATTTTTTAATTTATTGTTTAAATAATCACCCAATATTTCCTGTTTGGTTCCTCCTAAATTAATTAAAATAAATCTTGGTTTTGTTTTGTTAATTTGATTTACAAGTTTTTTATCAACAATATCTGTAGAAGGGTAAATTGGTGCTATATAACTGTGGACTTTTTTAATACCAAATTTCTTAAAATATTTTTTATATGAATGAGAAATCTTTCTATTAGGGTCGATTAAAAAGATATTATTTTTTTTGTTTTTTTTTACATGACTTAAAAACAATTTAATGAATTTAAATCCAGAAAATTTTTTTACATTAATATTTTTAAATAGCCTCAAAAGTAAAACAAAAAATCCACTATCCAAAAACACATGATTGGCTTTTTTAAGCGACTTATAATATACTTCAGATTCATCTATTATAGCCAATGCTGGTGCTGCGGGGAAAAAAAATGTTCCTTTATTATTAATTATTTTTTTGAAATTTTCTGAAGAAAAATTTAGAAAATGAATCTTGTTAAAAATAACTTTTTTAATCATAGTTAAAATTATATTAGTTAATTTTAACTAAATTATTTAAGATTGTAATACTTTTAATGGATCAAAGTATTCATGACCAAAAACATCTGCTACTGCTTTATAGGTTACATGACCCTTGTAAACATTTAATCCTGCTAAAAAATTTTT
>CERI01116927.1_pt1 | contig 13208 bp, 14 predicted proteins | sample 350261 | NCBI WGS metagenome assembly CERI01 (sample SAMEA2620979, study PRJEB7988) | marine metagenome | isolation source: saline water (ENVO:00002010), including
TTTTTCATATATAGATTTAAAAATTTGATATATATATCATCACTTATGTATATTAGTTATGTCGTCCACCTCCTCCTCCAAGCGTATCACTGCCGTCCTTCCCAAGGCGTCCAAAACAGCAATCTCTGTCTTCATTAGCCAATGTGCCAAAAATGGCTCTCTTGACGCACCCACTGTTCTCGCTCTGAGTGCCCTTATGGATGATAGAGAATTTGCGGTGGCCTTCAAGAATGACCTTTCCGATACTATGGCCAAGCAAAAAGAAACCCGCATCCAAAACAAAGCCATTCGCGAAGAGAAAAAGGCAGCAAAGGAATCCAGTTCATCTGACAGCGATTCTTCTCCTAAAAAGGAAAAGAAACACAAAAAGAGTTCCAATAAACGTGATTAAATCACTATACAAACCATCATTTTTTTTGTTATCATACATTTAATAATGTATCATCCATGGATTAGTGTATATCATCCATTTAATAATGTATCATCCATTTAATAGTGTATATCATCCATTTAATAGTGTATCATCCATATATTAGTGTATATCATCCATTTAATAGTGTATCATCCATATATTAATGTATATCATACATTTAATAGTGTATCATTTATATTTATATTTCTATACAAATATAAAAGATTATTCATAAGTAGATTTAGAAGCACGCCTTTTGGCATATGGTGATTTTTTCTTTTTTCCTATAGTCGCTAAATACTCTTTATCCTTCTGGACAAAACCACCCAATTTACCATTCTTATCTTTACTTCTATAACATTTAATTGCTGATTGACTAGCTTTTATAGAAATTATCCTACCTTCTTTATTTTTTGATAATTTATCTCGTGTCAAACCACCTGAAGTTTGATGAGCATTTCCATGAAATACTTCTGCCCTACTCCCTATTCGTTTCACCTTCTTTTCTTTTTTTTTAGATTTCTTTTTCTTCTCACTCATGTTTATTATCTATATATATTTAATTTCTAGCTTTAGCGCATTGTAAATTACCATTTCTCATTTTCTTTACTGTGCATCCAGGAGCATTACAATTAGCCATTACAAAATTATTTTGAGCTTGTTTAGCACCTTGGTTTACTTGGGCACACATTGATTTAGCACCTCTTCCACGACCTCTTCTGGGAGCCGATGAAACACTTGAAGACATACTCGATGAGCCAGAACTTGATGAAGCACGGTTCATTCTTCTTAATTGTTTAGCAGGCTTGGGAACACATGATCCATTTCTTCCACGATTATATTGAGGTGGGCACATACCATTCATTTGAGATACACCTTTTCTTGGTAAGCAATCTGAACCTACTACACCAGGCATTGGGCGGAAGCAATTAGGCTTACGGCATTGACGAGCACCAGTATTTTGAGCACAATTATTTCCAACTGGCATACCTGGTAAGCTAAAAGATGTATGAGCAGAACTAACAGATGAAAGTGATGATGGAACCATACGCTGTCCATTAGAATTTCCCATAACACCAGATACCATACTTCTAACATCATTGGCTCCTAGAGCAAGACCTGGTTGGGACATACCCATTACTGGTTGAGATAAATTATTATTCATGGCAAAATTATGAGCCATAACTTCACCAACTGGAAGAGCCCCACCATTCATATTTAAACCTTGTTGAGCCTGTATCATAGCATTAAAATACGCTTGTTGTAACATAGCTTGGATGGGTAACATAGCATTTCCATCTGATCCAATTTGAGGCATACCCATATTTTGTAACATGGCATTAGAAAACATAGTTTGTAACTTCTCTGCTTCTGTTCCTTTTGTATCATCTTTAAGACCATCAACACCAGCTTTATATGCTTTTAAATTCTTATTAGTACAAACAGCACCTGCTTTGGCTCCAGTTAAAGATTGAATAATTTTATTTTGAACATCCTGTTGTAATACATTCATATAAGCAGGCATCATTTGATTCCAATCAGTTATTGCTATTTTGTTAACATCAGGAGATTGAGAAACAGGATTTGGCCATCTGGCTTGTTGAGCTAATGCAACATTATGATTACCACCATTTTGAATACCTTCAAAATCACTATTTACAGATACACCAATTTGGCTTGAAAGATTATCCATAGGTAATTCCAAATTTTGTAAATTAAAATTCATTTATATAATTTATGAACATTTTTTTTTCCAATTAATCTTTAATTATTCTTTATAAAAATCATATAATCTATCAACTAATTCCATTTTATTACCACCTTTTTTTAAATGATTTAAACTACATAATTCTTTTAATTGTGGCAATTTTAATCTACATATCTCCGATTTATCTCTATATCTCAATTTATTATTATATTGAACCATTATTTTTTCTATTATTTCCTCTTTACTGTTTTTTGGCAATATATCCCTATATTCACTATACACTATATCCAAAAATTCTTCTATATTTAAACAAATCATCTATATATACAAGAATTTAACTTTAAATAATCTATTTATCTTTAAATAACTCTATACAAAAAAATATAATTTTATTAGTATCATCATCAGAAATATGGTTTCTCAGAAATATCATCAATAATCTTCCTAATTGGATCATACTTTTCATTCCTTACCGCCTTCACAAACGTATCATATGGTGTATCTTTCTTAAGATTATCAGGATCACCATTATCCAACACCAACTTCAATAGATCCAAAGAATAACCACTCAATAGTTGCGTATTTGGCGTATCGCACTGAACAGGGTAACCACCAGTGCTTTCACGAACATTCCAATAAACCATCTTAGGAGCTTCCCATGGTTCACCACAAATACTCAATCCAGCCTCCCTAAAAGCATTCTTAATCCAATCATGTGTCGTCTTATTATTTAGATCATTATTAATATTATTACCACCCCAGCTATTCAATAGATCATAACCATTCCAACGAGCAGAACGATTAGCACTATCAAACTGCATATCACTCACCACAATCAACTTATCTGGCATCTGATCCCTGTTCAACTTATGATCAATACCCACCTTCAAAATCATCTCAATCGCAGCAATAAAATCTGTATTGCCACCCCATGGAGACTTCATTACATAGTCCACCTTATTATATAGATCACCATCTGGAATCTCCAACACCTGTGGTTGTGCCTCAAAACTAATAAACTTATTTTTCCATGGTTTAGGTAGCAGACTACTAATCATAATCGCCAAAGAAGCAGCCACCTTAATTGGATCACCAGACATAGATCCCGAGAAATCTGCCAATACCATTGTCCGATCCAATCCAGAACCATTTTTAATCATCTCCACATAATGAGAACGATGATCATTCCACTGAGCATTAATCATTAGATTTTCATCAGCAGACAATTGCTTTACATTCATAGAATAACCACCATACATATACATATTAACCAGTTCGTGTAGAAACATCTGCTTACCATGAACCACAGCCTCGCCATTTTTCGCCCTATTCATATGTTGACTAAAATTCTTACTACACTGAATACGCGTCTCCTCTTCTGATCGTTGACTATTATCCTTCTTTACATTCATAAACGCCTTACGATTAATAGACAAACACCTTCCAGGAACCAAATTAAATTTAATCTTATCCCATTCATTATTACTCATCATCCTCTCAATAATACCAATCTCCTTCGTCAATGGTGAAATTACTTCCTTACGCATCCTCTTTAGAATAGTTTCCTTCAACGTCTGATAATCATCAAAGTAAATCCTCGCAATCTGCTCACATACCTTATATTTCTTATCCAAACTACGACCCTCCTTTGGAAAATATTTAGCAGCCAAACTAATATTATCCCCCCTCACATTCAATGATTCAATATCACTTTTTAGTTGAGATACCCATACTTTATAAATTGATGACCTCAGTTCATCCATATTTTGTTCATATGTCAGCTTAATCATGTTCTGAAAATCTTTCCAATAACCATAATCAGGAACCAATTCCAATAGTGCCATAGTCGTCTGTGGTGAATATTTATATAGATCCATCAATAGATGATAAAATACATCTCGTTCTCCCTTTCCATCACCACGACATTCACGTGTATGAAAAATCATAGCAACCAAATCACTAATATCATCAGATGTCTTATCCGAACAATTAAAAATATTATTCATATATTCAATAACATTTTCGCGTGATAGACCACGCATAGCCCTGGCAAAAAGACCAGTCAAATATCCTTCAACCTTTCGTGTCTCACCCTGTGCCAGACCTTGAGACGTAAATTCTACTGCACCATTTTCACCAAATTGTTTTGAACCATGAACACCATAGTCCTTAACCAGAGACGATACAAATGGAGACGCCATTTTAATCTCTATTCTATTCTAAACCTTTAAGTCAATTTTTTTTTTAAATATTTAATAGCTTGCTATACCAGATAACTTTCTTATATAATTCACCATTAATCTTAAACCATAACCACTCGCACCTGGATTACCATCATCACTATTTATCGCCATACTTGATATATCCCAAAATATAAAAGGAACTTCTTTTGGTGAAAAATGATCCAAAAATACAGCAGGGTAAGCAAACCTTGCCGCTTTTCCTGTAGATGGTAAATCAGTATTTTTTACATCAGCACGATCCGATTCTATACATTTTAACATTTCATCTAATATAGGTAAATAGCTTACAACCTCCCCATATTTCTTACCTATTCTTATTATAGGATTAACATACTTTTTATATTTATCTCTTGAATACATTATACTAGACTTATTTGAAAATATTTTATCTGAACAACCTGTCATCGTAGCCATCGCCATAATTAATATTGGATTAAACTCCTTCGCGTAAGCTATAGCATCACCTAAAATTAATCTACCTTCAGCATCAGTATCCACTATTTCTACATTTGTCCCATCATACGCCTTACAAATATCACTCGGACGCTGAGCCTCACTACCTATCATATTTTCTACTAATGGACAAATTCCTATTAAGTTTATCTTTATATCAAATATCTTACATACCCTTATTATACCATATACCAATATAGCACCATACATATCATCATTCATATAATACATACTTGCTCCTTTTAAATTATAACCACCACTATCATATAAGACACCCTTACCACATAATACAATTGGCTGTGTATCGCCCAGATTTTTATAATGTATAACTGCCATTTTAGGTTTATTTTGACTACCTTGACCCACTCCACATATTAATCCAAAACCAAGTTCTTTTAATTTTTTATAATTTAATATATCCACATAAATATCATGGTCCATACATTGCTCACTTATATGTGACGCTAAATTATCAACATTAATATGATTTCTTGGAGAATTAGTTAAACTCCTTATCTCATTTATAATATTGCCCATCTTAATACATAATTTACATTTAGCCTCCTCATCTATATCAACTACAAAATAAACTGTTTTATTATAACTATTATCATCTAACGATTTATAATTAGTATATCTATAAAATGATAACATAAAAGCATTTATTACAAATTCTAAATCTAAATTAGAACATGTTAATATAATTTGGATCTTATTTATATCCAAACTATAAATTTTTTTTACTAAACAATCTATATTTAATAATAATTTAGACCATTCTACTTTAGTCCCTAAACCTAATAAATACATAGAATATTTGTCCATATGTATTACTTCATTCTCATCACATTTCCCACTAAATATATTATATATATTTTTAGGTATCTTATCTTTCTCCATCATCATTGAAAGACTACAATCAGATTTTTCCATACTACCTTCAAATATAGGTAATATAATATTACCATCCATCTCAATATAATCTATATTTCTCACAGAGTATTTCATATATTATTTATTTATATAAAAATTTAGATCCAATTACCCGAAACTCTATAGATAAATTTCTCATAATATTATAAATGTCCACTAATATACTATTTCTATTACTTATCCTCCTTCTTATTTATCTATTATATGATAAACGAAAAAGATATAACACCTACGTTTCTATGACCAGTGATAATAACCATCTACCATATATACATAAAACAATTGACTCACTTTTAAATGGTGATATAACACCACATAGAATTATTCTTAATATACCAAATAATAATACCCAACTACCTATAAATTTAACACTACCAAAATATAAAAATAAATTAATTGTTCAAAGATGTAATAATTTTAAACAAGGTAATAATTTATTACCTACCCTATTAAATAAAAAATCATTAGGTATTAAAGATGGTGATAATTTATTAGTTACAAGTGAAAAAATAGATTATCCAACTTCATTCCTTAAAAATATGTCTACTAAATCAAAAATTAAAAATAAAGCAGTCATTAACAAATCTATATGTAAAAACTGTCCAAGTGTTCTTTTTAAAACAATGAACATTCATAATTTAAATACTAATATACCACAGGAGGAAATAGATACAACTCCTAAACCGATTGAAGAAGAACAAAATATAATGGCTGAAGATAATTATAATATTAGAATTCCACAAAAAATTCAAAATAACGAAAATATTCATGATAAAGATGTTTATAATTTTATAAAAAATTCTAATAATGATAAATTACCTTATGATAATATGAGTGATACAGATATTATGTTTAATAAATTACCGGACGTTAACTACATATCTAATACTGATAACATAGTAGATAGTCCACAATTTAACGATACACCTAAATTAGATAAAATTCCAAATATAGAAATAGATAAAAATAAAAAATTAATACAACCAGATAAAATGTATGTCCAACAAAAATGTAATCCAGCTAATGAAACATGTAGTTATACTAAAAATCAATTCAATAATAAATTTAGTAGAATTGATTTTATACCAGATGCTAAAAAATTCACAATTGTAAAAAGACACCTTGATATGAACAATATTGAATCATTTACAATATAAATTATATTTTAATAAAGTCATATACCATATAAGTCACCTGAGGATCATTCCTCCTCTCAACTATATCTTTTATATCCTCTCGCCTTAATATATTATTATAGCCCCTCATTATTTTTAAAAAATATAATAATATATCCACATTACTATATTTTATTGCTATTTTTAATGTTTTGGAATTAAAATTACACTTTATACTCTCCAAATATTTTATAGCATCCAAATTATTTATCATTATTGCCGTATTATAACAATCCACCCCATATGGACACTTATTTATATATAACCATTCCCATATAGACCTATTACACATTAAAATAGCATTCGCAAATATTTTATGATCAAATGGGACACCATGCTTATATATATATTTACATAATTCTAATGATTTTTTCATAAAAGCAGCCTCATAGCAAAATGTTAGTAATTTATATTTATTACACATTATCTCTATATTTTCTATATCACAATAATATATAGTATTATATAATGCCCAATTATTTATTTCTACACCCTCCTCTATCATTAATCTAATTAATTCACCATAATTTCCCTTTACTACTATATTAAAACATTCAGTATCTAACTTCAATCCATAACTCATTAATAATTTTACTATTTCAATATCACCTATTTCACACGCTATTTTCATTTGTTCCATACCATATTTATATCTATAATTTGATATAAGCATAATTATATATTTATTACCTTTTCTAATAGCGTGACTTTTCTCAAAATCACCTAATGGACATTCGCGAGATAATAAAAATTTTACCATTCCAAAATGATTACTATCTATAGCATTCCAAATAACTCGTTCATCTGGTTCTAAACCTTTATTTAATAAATATAATAATATATCAAAATATCCATACCTTACTACTGGATACATATATTCCAAATGACAAAGGGGTATCTTACTATCAACCCATGTTACCATATCTATTTTACCACTTATAAGTGATTCATAAATTATATCAGGTGAAAAATAAAAATTACTATAATAAATACTATTACATTTATCTAAACGTCCAGAATATAAATACATTTTCATTAATAGATTTTCATTTTTAATACCAACTCGTTCTATATATGAATCTGCTAATTGTGGAGATTCATGTGTTAAATTCATGGGCATTATTACAATGCGACAAGGTGTTAATCGCTTAAATAAATGATCAATGGAATGAATAATAAAAGAATAGTTTTTATTTATAAATCTTAATATATATAATATAATATCATCATCTATAATATTAAAATAGTTCATCTATTATTTTATTATTATAAAATTTTTAAGGCTTTAATAACTCAGATAGCCCTTTGTATGATATAATAGTTTCATCAATTTTATTATATTGTTCTTTTCTTTTTTCTAAAAATGCTATTTTTTCTTTTAATATTTCATTTTCTTTCAATAGTTTTTTCTTTTTTTTACGTTCCTCCCGCTTTTCTTTTTTCAATTTTTTATATCCGTCTGACATTGATTTAATTAATCCTTGATCTTTATCATCAATTGTATATCTTGATCTATAAAGTAATACATCTGGAGTTAATGATCGTCTTAATTTAGGTGATGTTAATGAAGGTTCCATAGTTATGGTTAATGATTTATTTGGAGGTTTTGTATAACACGTTTTATATTCTATCGTTTCATATGGTTTAGGAATTATCATTTTTATTTCTTTTAATAAATCCTTTTCTATTCTTTTATTTTCTTCAACTTCACATTTTACCTCCTCTATATCTTGTTGTAATAATTTTATAGCTTCTCTTAAATTGTTGTTCATTGTTTTTAAATGTATTTTTAGTTTATTATCAGACGATACTCCTGATTGGGGGTATGGTGATAATGATAAATTAGAGAAATCAATTTCTGATCCTTTTCTATTTAAAGGTGGTATGACACCAGACATTCGCTCTATTAATATATATATATATATTATTTCCTGAGAAAATTAATAATATGAATTGGCAATATGTAGCGTCGGTATTACAACTTGATACAACACGTAGTATTGATATGTCATCATTACGTGTTGTATCAAGTTGTAATACCGACACTACATATTTAGATATGTAATCACTGACACTACGACTTGTATCAAGTATACATGTTGATATGTCATCACTACGACTTGTATCAAGTGTAGTTATAAACCACATATTCGTAAAATACTGGCACCAAGTTCGTCATCATCATAATATGAGCATCTTTCACGAATTATATTTTTATCGGTCTCCTTTAAATAATCATTAACTTTTATTATACGTGATATCACTTTTAATATATCAATCCGCTTATATTTTATAATATTCATAATTAACCAATAAAATGATATCTCTAAATCATTAAAATTATCCTTATAATAAAATTTATGGTTTACTATTATTATTTTATCCCATATATAATAAAATATTAAATCAGCACCATAAACAATACTATTTAATATACTTAACGAATCTAATGGCACTTGCTTATTTAATAACCATAGAAACTTATCTATATCACGATTCTTTATTATCACTCTATAAGAATTATCACCATACAAATAATTTCTATTCCATAACCATTCCATACCATCTATATCACCATATTGAGACATTAATAATGATACCTTATTATTGGTAAAACCATCCAAATATGTCTTCCAATTTATTAATAAATTATTTTGTAACCACTGATTTAATAAAATAGATCTCTTTTTAAATACATTCGCAATTATTACTATAACACCATTTAAATATAAATCATATTGCTTTCCACCCCTCTCTATATACCTGAACTTTCTTTCCTTAAAGCCTATTTTATAATTATTTATATTTTTAGTATTACCATCAAAACTATATATATCTAATAATAATTCATGAAATGGATTAGTAATTATCCTTTCTTTATAAAAGTCTACTAATGATAATGGAAAAATATCATATACTATCTGATTATATTGTAGAATTTTTATATATTTTTTATATGTATTTGCCACACTAAAATCATGACACACTAAATTTAATAATGGTGAATAAAAACGATTTAATTTTAAAAATATAAATGTTAGTATCTCCTCTGGTAATTTTATAATATTCATATATAATACTACGACTTAATATTAATTAATTTACTTATTCTTAATTAATTTTTTATTACAATATAAATATAATGAACTTAAATATTGATAATAATAAATTACAAATTTATATTTACACACTTATAATTGATATTTGTCTTATTATAATCCTTATTACACAGAAATTAAATATAGTTGACACCTTATTTATAAACACAATACTTATTTGTCATTTAGTATTTTATTATTCACTTCATAAAGAAATTAAAAAGATTATTAATATTTTACACTATATACTATTTATAAGTCTAAGTATAGGTATATTCCTAAATAATAAACTCCTTATTCTATTATGTATTGCCCTTCTAATACTCATACAAGTATTATGGATTATCAATAAAAATTGTATATTAAATAATATATCACATATAGAACATGGTTATGGTGATAGTGTAACTATCTTTACGATTCTTATTACACTCATTTATATTACAAAATTAATAACATAAATAATAAATAATAAATAAATAATAAATAAATAATAAATAATAAATAAAATAATAAATAATAATTAAAATAATAAATAATAAATAATAAATAATAATTAACTAATAAATAATAAATAGTAAATAATAAATAAAATAATAAATAATAATAAATAATAAATAGTAAATAGTAAATAATAAATAATAAATAATAAATAAATATTTAAAATAATAAATAAATAACATATTTAATGCCAGATAATCAAAATAAATGGAGTGTTGACTATTATATATATAGTATCATATATAAATGGTCCCCATACATAAACCCTAACCTAATTACAACATTTAATACATTACTCATTACACCCATTATATATTTATTATACCACAAGATTAATATAAATCTTTTTATCATGCTTAATATAAATAGGGCACTATTAGATATAGCGGATGGGGCAATCGCCAGAAAATATAATATGTGTTCAGACTTTGGTAAATACTATGATTTTATTTCAGATATGTTATATTGGTTAAGTATATTCATTACATCCTATTATAAAACAAAATGGGATTTTATTATTGGACTCATTATCTATGAAATTTATCTTTCATATGAATATATTTTCAGAAATAAGGATATATTTAATGATAATATTATTAGCAAAATAATTCATGATAATACAATTATTACCATACCAACTATTACATACTACTTTTTTTATTTAAAATAATATCTCCATTTATTTATATGAACACTATCTCTCCACTTGATAATCGTTATAGTGAAAAAATAAATGATGTTATTTGTCATTTTTCGGATTATAATTTTACAAAATATAAATTTACAATTGAATTGGACTATCTAAAATATTTCTTAGATGCCATTTCTATTAATTATTCCATTAAAAATTTATATTTTGAATATAATAAAAATATATATAATAATATTCAAATAGAAGAACTTAATACAAATCATGATGTAGCAGCCCTTGTAAATGTTATTAAACAAAATATACATTCGGACTATCATAAATGGGTCCATTTTGGATTAACTAGTCAAGATATTAATAGTCCAGCTATGATGATTATGTATAAAGAATATATATATACAATATTATTTATTGATATTATTAAAATAGAAACAAAAATTAATAAAATTAAAGCTGATTATGGCAATATTGATATTTTATCATTTACACATGGACAACCAGCTACACCCATACAAATTATTGATATATTTAATGTTTATAGCACTAAAATAAATAATATTGTCAATGATATAGATAATTATCAATGGACTACAAAAATGGGTGGATCTAATGGTAAACTATCTGCTCTTAATAAAGTATTTCCCAATATCAACTGGTGTGAACTATTAGAAAAATTATTAGATAAATATAAATTAAAAAGAAATAAATATACCACTCAAGTTGATGACTATTCCAATTATTATAAATTATTTCAAATTTTAGAACGCCTCTGTTACATTCTTATAAATATTACTCAAGATATATGGCAATATTGTAGTAAAGAATATTTTAAACTTAAAAATGTTAATGGGGAAGTAGGTAGCTCAGCTATGCCACATAAAATAAATCCTATCCAATTTGAAAATGCTGAAGGTAATCTAAAAATAGCATCAGCTCTATTTCATACTATTGGTAGTAATATTACTATATGTCGTCTTCAACGTGATTTAACAGACTCTACTATGTTGAGAAATATAGGTGTAGCATGTGGTCATTTAACATTAGCTATGCGTAATATGATAAATGGTTTTGATCGTATACAACCTAATTTAGACATAATAAAAAAAGATTTAGAAAATAATAGTTGTATCTTAATGGAAACAATACAACTCCTTTTTAGAAAATGGGATATAAGTGATGGTTACGATATATGTAAAGAATACTCTCGTGGAAGTAGATCTCTTAATATGGATCATTTTTTAACATTTATTCGTGAAAAAAATATAAATTTAACTGATGAACAAGTTGATATAATCAAAAATATATGATATCATATCGGCATATATTGATACATGTATATATTTATTGATATCATATTGAATTATATTGTTACATGTATATATTTATTGATATCATATTGATTTATATTGATACATGTATATATTTATTGATATCATATTGGATTATATTGATAGAAATATTTTGTATTTTGTATTGCGTATTGCGTATTTTATATAAAAATAACTAATAATTAGGATATATATGAATTTCTTAATTATTGGTTGTGGTGGGCGGGAATCAGCTATGCTTAATAAATTATTAATAGAAAAAACAAATGTTTACGCTTATATTCCATTTAGTAACCCACTATTTATAGATAAATGTAAAGACTATTATGTTTATAATATATTTATTATTGATCATCTAATAGAATATGCTATAGATAAAAAAATAAATTACGCCATAATAGGCTCGGAAAATTATTTACAATCTGGATTAGTTGATACTCTACAAAATTATAATATTAAATGCGTCGGTCCTATTTCACAATTAGCTAAAATAGAATGGAGCAAAATATATGCCAGACAATTTATTACTGAAAATAATTTACAAATATATAATCCAGATTTTATTATAGTCAATAATAATACGAATGCCCTAAAAATATTTAATTTTATACAAAAACATAACAACAAAGTCGTAATAAAAAGGGATGGATTACATAGTGGTAAAGGTGTTATGGTATGGGGTGATCACCTTTTTAATACAGAACAAAT
>CERI01018106.1_pt1 | contig 13200 bp, 9 predicted proteins | sample 350261 | NCBI WGS metagenome assembly CERI01 (sample SAMEA2620979, study PRJEB7988) | marine metagenome | isolation source: saline water (ENVO:00002010), including
CAACCATCTGTTAATAATATGTCATTGCAAAAAGAAAAAGACAAATATGATTTTTTATACCCACATAAAGACGACAAAGATTTTGGATTGAAAATAGCTGAAAAAAAAGAATTTAACGAAGCTGGTTATATACGAAAAACACAAGACGACTACGAAAATATTGAAAAAATATCCAACGAATTATGTAATAAAAAAACATTTGAATTGCAACAACATCAAATGTTCGTTAGAAATTTTATGTCACAACAAACACCTTATAACGGTTTACTATTGTACCATGGTTTGGGAACTGGTAAAACATGTTCATCTATATTAGTTTGTGAAGAAATGAGAAGTTATTATAATCAAATGGGTATTAATAAAAAAATAATAGTAATCGCCAGTCCGGTTGTACAGGAAAATTACAAAATTCAATTATTTGACGAACGTAAATTGAAAAATATAAATGGTATATGGGATATAAAATCGTGCACAGGTAATAAATTTCTAAAAGAAATAAATCCAATAAATACGAGAAATATTTCAAAAGATAAAATTATAAAGCAAATTAAAAAACTAATTAATAGATCATACCGATTTTATGGATATACGGAGTTTTCAAATCATGTAAATAAAATAATGAATATGTCTATTAAAAATGATGAAAGTGATGAAATTGTAAAAGAAAAACAAAAGAGAAACATAAGAAAATATTTTTCAAATAGTATGATAGTTATTGACGAAGTGCATAATATACGTATTTCAACATCAACCAATAAACAATCTTCTATGAATATTTTAAAACTATTTAACTACATGCAAAATACAAAATTGTTACTACTAACCGCTACACCTATGTTTAATAATTATACTGAAATTATATGGTTAGCTAATTTATTGAATTTAAACGATAATAGAAGTCCAATAAAATTCAAAGACGTTTTCAATGCGGATGGGTCTTTTGTAACAAAAGATGGTTTTGAAATTGGTAAAGAGTTACTTATAAAAAAATTAAATGGATATGTATCTTATGTAAAGGGTGAAGATCCATTTTTATTTCCTTTTAGGATATTCCCACAGCAAAGTAATAGCGCTTCATCTATTTTGATTAAAAAAGAAAATGGGTGGCGTTATCCATTATATCAAATTAATGATGCTGCTATAAATACCCCAATAAATTACTTAGATGTTACATTGTCTTCATTGGGAGAATATCAAGAAAAAATTTATAATTCAGTACTTAATAATCTAAAAGAAACAAACCCTATATTAAAAGAGCAAAATAAAGGTATACAATACACTATAACTGATCCACCTTTACAAGTATTGAATTTTTCTTACCCTAGTTTAGAATATGATTCTGGGAATACTATTGAATCGTATGGGATATTTTATGGTAAAAGAGGGTTGTCAAAAACGATGAATTATAATCAAGATACTAAAAAGGGTTTTAGTTATAAACCAGATATTCTTGAAAAGTATGGTCGTATATTTTCGGAAAACAAAATACAAAACCACAGTGGAAAATTGTTTTCCATTATGAATTCAATAAAAAATTCAGAAGGGATAGTCATAATTTATTCACAATTTATAGGTGGTGGATGTGTTCCTATAGCTTTGGCATTGGAAGAAATGGGTTTTACTAGATATGGGAGTAGTAAAAAATCGCTCTTTAAAGATAAACCAACACAGTCAGTTGATTTTGAAACATTTGAAACAAAGGAAGAATTTGACACAAATAAAAGTAAAAATAGAATGTTTTTACCAGCGAAGTATATTATGATCACAGGTGACAAAAAATTGTCTCCACGTAATGAATTTGAAGTTAAAATGTCTACTAATGAAGATAATGTTAATGGTGAAAAAGTGAAGGTTATCATAATGTCAAAAACGGGTTCTGAAGGATTAGATTTTAAAAATATTCGTCAAATACACATTTTGGAACCATGGTACAATATGAATAGAATAGATCAAATAGTGGGTCGTGGTGTTAGAAATAATAGTCACTGTAAATTACCATTTAAAAAAAGAACCGTTGAAATATTTTTACATGGTTCAGAATTAACTGATAATGAAAAAGAACCTATAGATTTATACATGTATCGTCTTGCAGAATATAAGGCCATTCAAATAGGTAAAATAAATCGTTTATTAAAAGAATATTCGGTTGACTGTATTGTAAATAATGGACAAATTCAAAATACTGTTGAAAATATATCAAAAACGGTTAAACTAACACTATCTAATAAAAATAATATTTTATTTCCAATAGGTGACAAGGACTATAGTTTAATGTGTGATTTTATGAAATGTAATTATACGTGCAAACCAAATAATGAACTAATCAATGAAGTTACAAATAAAATGTTTGATAATAAATTTATTGTAATGAGTATTGATAAAATACTTAAAAAAATAAAAATGCTATTTAAAATCAAATATTATTATCAAAACACCGAATTAATTAAAACATTAAATACAACAAGACAGTACCCAGAAGAGCAAATTTTATATGCACTTGATATATTAATTAATGATGATAATGAATTGTTGATTGATCAATTCGGTAGATATGGTAAACTAGTTAATATTGGTGATTTTTATTTGTTTCAACCATTGGAAATTGATGACACTAGAATAAGTCTTTTTGAAAGAAAACAACCAGTACCTTTTAAAAGAGAATCAATAAAATTCTATGATTTACCCAAAAAAATTAACAATATAACACAACGAGTAACAAATACTATAGAAATAAGCGATTATCAGAATATAATAAATAACATTCAGATCTTGTCAAATAATTTATTGAACCCCGAACCAATCACACCATCTAATAAAAATAATTTATATATCAATATGGGTTGGGTAATAGAAAATATTGTATTGTATGATAAATTAAACAAGGATCAACTAATATTACTTGCTTATGATCATATTATTGATTCGTTACCATACGATGATAAATTAATTGTAATTAACACAATTTTCTTTAAGAAAGAATTAACACAACTAGAACGGATAATATTAAATTATTTAAAACAGTTTATATACACTATTGATAACGAATCATTCATTGTAATGATTAACTTTAATGATAAACAAAATACAATAAAAATACACTACAAGGATGATAAAAATAAAAAGTGGTTATTAAATAATGATAAAACAGTAAAGTATTTAAATGATATTATTCAAAAATTTACGGTTGATAAAACTAAGATATCAAATGAAGTTGGTTTTATGCGAAAAATAAGAAATAAAGAAATAAACTTTAAACACAAAAACATTAACTTAAAACACAAAAACAATAAAGGTCAACAATGTATGTCCGGTGAATTAAAAATCAAAATAGCCAATAGACTCAATAATATTATTAAAATGTCAAAACCCGATGTTAACAAATATTCCTTTAAAATCATAAATAAACGTCGTATTGTTGATAAAATATATGACACACCATTTGTTAATAATAAAAAAATAACACTAAGTTCAATACAATTATGTTGCGAAAATGAATTACTTCTTAGGTATTATAATAGTATTAAATTAAATGATAAAAAATGGTTTTTCAACACCGTAGAACAAGAAATAAATTCCATAGAAAAGATTTAACGCAATAATGATGACAAACAATAATCGCAAGCAATAATGTTAAATATATTAAATATAAACCAAAATTTATATTTAATGGATATAGAAAACAGTATTATAAAATGTCAAATATGTATAGAAATAAATTATGATTGTGAAAATAGTAATGGATTAAAATGTATTCATTGTAGTGACGGATTTGTATGCAATAATTGTATGAGGGATATAAAACAGTGTCCTTTGTGTAGAAGATATGATTGGTATACAGAAATAAACGAAATACAAGTAACACCAAATAAAATACAAATTTTAAAGAATATCAGACTATTTTTACATACAATAGTTTATTTGTGTTTCTTAAATGCATTGTTATTTATAACAGGATATTTATTTTTATGTATAGATAAAAAATTCAAATGCAGAAATGAAAATTGTAAATCATTAATAGAAAATTCCGAGGATATTGGTTATATTTATACATGGGGTTTTATAGTTTTTTTTATTGTGTCAATATTTTACAACATATATGATAACAATTGTGTTATATTAAGAGTTCCGTGTAATAATTGTATTAAATGTATAATGTGCGAAAATGATTGAATAATAAATCTATATATAGTTATATATGCCTGTTCCAAAAAAAAATAAAAATGGTGAAATAGTATTTTCAGAATATAAAGATTTTAAACCAAATATAACACCAAGAGAAATGTTTATGATGGGGAGTTTTGGTGGAACGTATTGGAGACCTATAAATTCCTCAGTAACTAATAAAAATTACAAAAATAAACATTTAAGTTATCCAAAATCATGGTGGAAAAATATTCCAACAAATCACCTAACAACACCGTACGAAAAATATGATAAATCTATTAATAAGTATAAAGTTAAAGTAGGTACAACATTGGAATTTTGGGAAAGTAAAGATTGGATATTAAAATATCATCCTTATGGATGGGTCCAATGGTACTGCGATTTCTACCATGGTAAAAGAAGTCCGGATGATGAAAGGCAAATTAATCGTTGGAAAAAAACAGCTGGACCTAAAAGTAGATTTAGGAGAGCTCTTATAAATAAAATTATTAAAAATAAAACGACATATGATGATTTTAAGATAAGTCCGAGAATAAGACAAACATTACAACATTGGGGATATATCTTAACAAAGAAAGATTGTAAATAAATTGAAAAATGAATATTAAATAATATTGTATTTATTATATAATGAAAAGTTCTAGTGTTGCGACAAAAAAGAGAAAACAAAATAAAGGCAAAAAACTAGGAATTTTTATAAAATCAATACATAATAAATCTATTGTTGTTCACATTAAAAACATCGGAAGTAATATAAAAGAAATACTTAAAAAAAAACTGGAATCATTATTAGCAGACAAATGTTCTGAATTTGGATTTATTAGAAAAAACAGTATTGATATAATTACATTTAATTCTGGTATTATTGAAGGTGCACATGTGCGTTTTAATATTATATTTGAATGCTTGGTATGTAATGTTGTAGAAAATATGAAAATAAGAGTAAATGTCAAAAATATTACAAAAGCTGGGTTTAAAGCATTTTACGGAGATAGTGAAGAAACATCGCCAATACTTGTATTTATATCAAGGGATCATAGTAATATAAGCGAGTCTTTCAAGAATGTCAAGGAAGGAGATTCTATAATAGTTAAAATTATAGGATCAAGATATGAACTTAATGATAATAAGGTATATGTTATTGCAGAATTAAGTGAAAATAAAAAATACAAATAAGGATAAATAATATTTTGTGCAAATTTATACTTAAACTTTTTTTAATTATTGTATTTAACTATGGAATCACAAGCGAATATTGTGGATTATTTTAAATTGGAAAAAATATGTGATCGTATTCATGAAATGGACAAAATACATCACGAATATATATTCACCAACATTATAAAAAAAAATAGAGAAGATACATCAAATGTAGAATTCTCGGAAAATAAATCAGGAATATGGATAGTAATGAATAAATTAAACAATGAAGTCATAGAAGATTTACAAAAATATATAGACTTAGTTGACAGTCAAGATAAAATGCTTTCACAAAGGGAAGTGTTAAAAGAAAAATTACATAAGAGTTATTTTACAAAATTAAATGATAATGATATAGAAACTGAAACAAAAAAAGAAACTACCAAAGTTAAAAAATTAATATCCGGAAAGAAAAAAAACATTATCAAATCTAAGAAAGACAATAATCAAGAATATTGTTAACGAATAAGATTTAAAGCTAACGTACCTTATATTATAAATGGATATACTTTGTAATGACGAATACTCTCTTACTTTTAGGAATATTTTTAATATTTTAGAAAATATTCCTAAGACTTCTCATGTTAAAAGAAAGGAAATGCCAATACATAGAGTTAATAATAAAACGCCAAAAAAAATAGAATCATTTTTTACTCCAATAGAAACTGATTCTTTATTTTGGTGTTGGGTGAAATATTTCATTGGAAATGACACTTATGAAATAGAAAGACACCATCCTTTTAAATATGAACAAAAATTGAAAATTGAATTAATCCACATTATTAGGGAAAATAAATCAAAATTAAAGCAATACAGATTAAAAGCTAATCAAATAGAAACAAATTTAATGGATAAAATAATTAACATTGAGACTTTTTTTGCTTTCACTATTTTAAATAATTTTAATTTCATATACTTGTCAGATAAAGTATATTATGAGAACGTTATAGAAAAGGAAAATAAAACGGTTGTCGTTAAAGAAATCATGAGAAATAAAAAATATTCAATTTTGATTGACGATACATTTAATGTTGAACAATTAAAACAAAAACGTTTACTTATTGAAAAAATAAACAAACCATTGAAACCTATAGCAAGGTATAAATTAAAAGAATTGCAAGAAATATGTACAAAATTTAATATACCATACTTAAACGAAAACAATAAGAATTTAAAGAAAAAAGATTTGTACAAAAAAATTCAAGAAATAATTTATTAAACACAATAAAGACAAATAATATTAAACACATATAAAAAATAATTAAATTGATTAATATATAAAATAATATAATATTATATACCAATGTCTATTAATAGGGAAAATAAAACCAATGATGAACGATTAAGAGAAATAATGGATATATATAAAAATTCTACCTTTAATAATGATGAATTGGAGGTAAGATTTGGCACCAATTATAAAAATGTCATTACTAAAATAACGTTTGACAATGTAATTGAAAAATTAAAATCGTTAGGATTTACTTGCATTGATAACGATGGTGCATATCATTTAAATATTTCCCCAGAAATCATTGATGAAAAAAGAGGTAATACACGTGTATCTAATTATATTAGAGTTGCTGTAAATGGCTTTGAAAATATACAAAATTATTGCAAAAAAAATAATTTCAATTTAGAAAATTTTATACCTTACTATTTGAGATTTGAAAAGAAAGTCAAAAAAAAACACGAAGGTAGTTTGATTGAGCCTATCGTATATGACGACTTTGAATTTAAAGTTAATTACAAAGTTGAGTTAAATATGTCTCAAAATGACCCACAACTAATTAATATATTGTCAGACTGGGTAAACATTAAAAAAGTGTTTAGGTTTATTAAAAGATTCACATTTACACATCCAAATTACCCATTTAAGTTTGATTGTAGTATCGTAAAAACATCAACTAAGAGAAAATACTACGTACCCACTTATAACATACAAGATTCTAATGTGTTTAATAATCCCGAAAATTACGAGATTGAATTGGAATTAATTCAAGACCAAGTAAAATCCATAGAAACGAATTTGGCAATTCAGAAATTAAAAACGGGTATCAAATACATATTATCTGGTTTACAGCAAACAAATTTTCCGATATCTTATAAAGAACAAACAAAAATAAAACAATCATATGTTGCATTATCACACCATGGTACCGGAACTCAACTTAAAACTATAAAGAAAATAACAAACAAATTCTTTATGGGTCCCTCTTCAATTAGTTTAGAAATGCCAAATATAATCAAAAAAGAAGATGTTAATGTTGCTAATATAAATGATCCATATACTGTAACCGATAAGGCCGATGGACTTAGAAAATTATTATATATATCATCCAATGGTAAAATATACTTTATTGATACAAATTTAAACATACAGTTTACCGGATACATAACAAAACAAGAAGATATGAAAGACAGTATTCTTGATGGAGAACATGTTTTTCATGGAAAAAACGGAAATGTTTTAAACACATTTTATTGTTTTGATATTTATGTTAACAACAAAAAGAATATACAAATGCTTCCATTTATGAAAATGGATAAATACAAAGATAAATTTAAAACATCAAGATTATCCGAATTAAAAAATTTCGTCAATAAATTAAAGCCATCTTGCGTTGTGAAAAGTAGTAAGAATGTTTTCAATATTGTTGTGAAAAAATTCTATGACAATTTAAATCCAAAAACCACAATATTTGATCAATGTAAAAAAATTATGGATTTGGAAAAGGATGGACTATTTGATTATGAAACGGATGGTCTAATATTTACGCCAATTGATAAAGGTGTAGGTTCTTATAAACTAGGAGAAAGAATTAAACCTTATAAAAGAACATGGAAATTATCGTTGAAATGGAAACCTAGTTATTTCAATACGATAGATTTTCTAGTGAAAACTAAGAAAATAAATAGTACCATGGATTTCGTAGGAAATGTTGTAGAAGACGGTATAGATGTATCAAGCGACACTTCTATAAAACAATATAAAACACTTATATTAAACGTTGGATATTCAGAAAAAAATCATGGGTTTATCAATGCTTACGAAGATGTATTAAATGGTGAAATACCAAAAAATATTGAAGATTTGGAAAATTATAGACCTGTGCCGTTTTTACCAAGTGACCCTAGTCCAATATTTCCAATATATTTATGCAATATACCTTTGGTAAAGAATGGTAATATTAAATACATGTTAACTGAAGATGGGAAACAATCATTTACAGATAACATGATTGTTGAATTCCGATTTGATAAAAATGCAAAGAAATATGAGCAATGGGTACCTATTAGAGTTAGGTATGATAAAACAGCAGATTTTCAAAGAGGATTCCGAAGTTTTGGTAATGATTTTAATACCGCACAAAGTGTTTGGAGATCCATAAATAATCCAATAACGGAGGAAATGATAACGACTGGTTTAAACATACCAGATACAACCGATGAAAATGTTTATTACAACCGAACAACTAATGTGTCACAGACTAAAGGATTACGCGATTTCCACAACAAGTTCGTTAAAAAGATGCTAATAACAACTGTTAGTAAAAGAAATAATTCTCTAATAGATATGACGGTAGGTAAAGGTGGTGATTTATTTAAATGGATATCCGCTAGATTATCGTTTGTATTGGGTATAGATGTTTCAAAAGACAATATTATAAATACGCGTGACGGTGCTTGTGCTAGGTATTTAAAAGACAAAATAAAATATGCAAATGTTCCCGATGCAATATTTTTAAATGGTGATTCAAAAAAAAACATTAGAAATGGAAATGCATTTTCATCTGAAAAAGAAAAACAAATAATAAAATCATTATTTGGTTCTACAAATAAAGATTCTGCTAGGAGTTTGGGATCGCAGGTGTTAAAATATCATGGACGTTTTAACGAAGGATTTAATGTAGTATCCAATCAATTTTCCATACATTACTTCTTTGAAAATCCAGATACTTTAAACAATTTTATTAGAAATGTGTCCGAATGTTGTATGACGGGAGGATATTTTATAGGAACTTGTTATGATGGTAAAAGGATATTCAATAAACTTCGTAATTTAAATAAAGGTGAACATCTCACAATTGAAAACAATGGTGTAAAAATATGGGATGTTACAAAACAATACGACAATGAAGAATTTAATGACAATGAAACAAGTTTGGGGTATAAAATTGACGTCTATCAAGAAACTATTAATAAAACATTCTCGGAATTTTTGGTTAATTTTGAATATTTAAAACGTATTATGGAAAACTATGGTTTTACAACTTTATCAGATGAGGAATGTAAAAATATGGGTATTCCATCATCTATAGGATCATTTAAAGAATTATTTAAAATAATGAAGGATAATATTGGTAGAAAATATCTGAAACCTATAGAAATAGGTCAAGCAACATCTATGTCATTAAATGAAAAGAAAATATCATTTCTTAACAACTACTTTATATTCAAAAAAATTTCCAATGTTAATACCAAATCAGCTTTCAATATTGAAATAAAAAAATATGAAGAATCATTGACAAAAGATGACGATACGGTTATGGTAAGTAAAAAAAAATCTTCAAATGTTGACGCAAAAATTGTAAAGAAATATAAAAAAAAATTCAAAATGCCTAAGTAAATGGAATATATATAAATCTCACTTAAATATTTGGTTATATATACTATTATGTCTTACTATATATTACCACCAATTCATTTAAAATTAGAACCTAAACATTTTAAATTAACGTGTAATAATGATATTAAATATCATTTTTCTCATAGTGTTTCAAATTATTCTTCAATGGTAAAGTTTCTAATAGAAAATCATAGCGATCAATGGGATATAATTAAAAAATATACTAACAAATATGAATTTATACATACAACCATTCCTGGTAAAAATACATCCATAAGTAAAATTAAGCCAATATCAAGGGCATTTTTTAAATTAATAGAAATCTATTACAAATTTAATATATTACCCCAATGGTCTGTCCCCATAAAATCATTTCATTTGGCAGAAGGTCCAGGTGGATTTATTGAAGCTACCAAATATTTACATAACAATGTTAAAGATAAATACTATGGTATGACTCTTATAAACAAACAAAATATAAGTATACCGGGGTGGAAAAAAAATTCAAGTAAATTGGAAGCACATAATATAATATTGGAGTACGGTGCAGATTCAACGGGTGATTTATACAATTATAAAAATTTTCTTTACTGTAATAATCTGTATAAAAATAGTATGGATATAATAACCGCTGATGGTGGGTTTGATTTTTCTATCAATTTTAATAAACAAGAAGTAATGGCTTTAAAACTAATATTGGTTGAAGTATTGTATGCTATTATTATGCAAAAAAAAGGTGGTACTTTTATATTGAAGATGTTTGATGTTTTTTTAAAACCTTCTCTTGATATATTATTTATATTATCATGTTTCTATGAAAATGTATATATAACAAAGCCTTTTACTAGTAGGACTGGCAACTCAGAAAAGTATATCATATGTAAAAATTTTAAATATTTCTCCAGTGAAATGTATATTGAAAAATTTGCTAGTATAATAAAGATAATTAAGAATTTTTCTAATGAAAATATTGAACAACTAACATCTATAATCAACGTAAATATAAATCATTTGTTTAAAAATAAAGTAGAAGAATTCAATTGTATTCTAACACAGCAACAAATGGACAATATACTATATACGATTAATTTGATCAATTCTGTTGATAAAAATCATCAAATAGAGTATCTTAAAAAAAATAACATTGAAAAATGTATACAATGGTGTAGAAAACATAGTATATCATATAATAATTTACTAAAAACAGAAAAAAATATATTTCTGAAATATTAATGAAATATTAATGAAATATTAGCGAATATTAAATATTTTCTATACTTACGTCATTATTTATTGAAGAAGTATAAAACATATTGTAAATCTCAATATCATTATGCTCTAGTCTACAAACCGGACATGTATTGTTATTATAAAACCATTCTTTGATGCAATTTTTATGAAATTTATGAAAGCATTTTAGAACCTTCATTTTTCGGCGTTTTATGTTTTTTTTGTTAGATGAATACTTGTAAACCATTTTGTTTTCCAATGGTTGCAAACATATTGTACACATTTCGGGTTCTTTTTTTTCCTGCAATCCATTACAATAGTTGTCATACAAACATTTTTCACATGATAATGTTTTTGACAAGATTTTCCGATATTTGTTGTACTTTTTATATTTGGGATTTCTTATGTGATTTACACACATCAAGGACGAATCTATTCCGTCATCAACAATACCAGGAATATCACACCTAATATTAGTATAAACATAATTATTATTTTCATCATGTCTTTTATTATTTAAGTTTATGTTGTGCGAATCATTATTCGGTGAAGGTAAATTCGGTGCATATTTTTCATCAATTTTAGCACATCTTATTAATCTTGATTGTGCAATCGCCATCATTTCAATAAGGTCCTTATTTTTCAAACAAAAAACACCTAGTTCACGTTTATTGTATAATTTACCTGTAGTATATTTACTAGTTGATTTAATTACTTGAAAATAATAATTTCCACTTTTTATCATTTTACCATTATAATCCAATATATCTTCATATAAACTAATTGTTGTATTCATTTGTATTAAAAAATGATAAAATTTAATATAATTAAACGAAAGAACTTCTATAATTTAATAATGCTGTAATAATTCTATTGATGAATATTGTGTCACTTTCTTCCAACACGCATTCCAATTTGTCCTTGTACGTTTTTCCTTCATTTACATCGGTTTCATACCCTAGATCTAATTTGGGTTTTGATTTCATTCCCACGTACTTATTGCGAAAAAGTATGAGTTTTTTTAATGAATCATCGTAATCCATTACTGAATAATACACAAAATCGGTCAAATTTCCACCTTCAATCATATCTTTTGATTTAGGTATCTCTATTTTTGTTTTTCCCTTTATATCTATTGTGTCAGTCACCTTTCTAGTTTTATTCATAAATACACCCAAATAGTAGTATACCAATAAAGTAAATAGAAAGCAAACACCGTGATCGTCACCTGCTTGAAGATTGGCACCACTGTATAGGTATGTTCTGGTATCATCAAAATGAATGTTACGTTTCAAGTAATTATTTTTGAGATATGCTCTGAGACACTTGAGGAAATCTCGGATAAACAATATCTCGTAGGAATTCTTTAGTGTCAATGTTTCTTTTTTTTTCTTTCCTTTTTGATTTATACAATACTCGTTGTAATCACGTACATCTTTCCCATGTGAATTAATATAGTAAAATCTATAGGAACCATCTTTGTTTGGGAATAGTATTGCCGCGACTGAATGCACTGATTCGTCCTTGCCCTTTTTTGTGTAGAAATAATTCATCAACGTTATGTTGAGGAATATAATCTTTTTCTTTTTAATTAACTCAAACAAATATTCAAAAAGGTTATTACTGTCTTCACTGAGGTCAGTTGCATCTATATCAAGATATATATCTTTGTTGGATTTTCTTGCATATAGATTGGGTACAATGGTTGAAAAGTCAAATTCAACCGTAAGTTGTGTTAGTTTTTTGGCAGTAGCCTTGCTGAAATCTTTATTGATTCTACTGATCAGCTTGTTTGTTTCTGTTGAGGTTTCGGTGTCATCAAAACCCAAATCGCTAACGGTCTTGAGTAATTTCCGAACGTTTGCCTTCTTGGCTTCATCTTCATTACCCGAAAGATCAAATAAATATTTTTTTGCCACCATATCGTTTTATTTTTAGTACCTTTGTTTATTCTTTATAGAACACTAGTATATTAT
>CERI01048828.1_pt1 | contig 13197 bp, 10 predicted proteins | sample 350261 | NCBI WGS metagenome assembly CERI01 (sample SAMEA2620979, study PRJEB7988) | marine metagenome | isolation source: saline water (ENVO:00002010), including
CCCCCATTACCCCCATTACCCCCATTACCCCCATTACCCCCAAGAACTCTATGTTGATCTTTAAGATATCCAAAACTGTATCCAAAACTGTGTCCAGAACTGTTCTTTATATACTTCTTATAATTGACAAATAAATACAAAATAAAAACAAATATCAAAGATATTACAGATAATAAGGATATCATAATTTTATGAAAAAAATTTAATAATATTTTTTAGACATGTAAATTTCATCTAATTCATTCATATCCTCTATAATTTCGTCTTCTTCTTCCTCATTCATTTCAATTTGAGTAATATTTACTTTGAGTTTTGTTTCAACATAATACATTATTTTCTTCATAAAATCCATCTTATGGGTATGATGATTTATCAAGAGAGGTCTAATTGGGTCTTTTGATTCTTCAATAAAGTTACTCCAAAAATCACGTATGACATCTAGTGAATATAGAATATAAGAATCGTTCCTATTTATCTCATAATTTTCTTCATCAGAAAGTTCAATCATTTTGGAACTAGGTGTGTGACTCATGTCGTTTTCAATCGCTGTAAATGATTGCACCTTTTTCTGTACTGCTTCTAAAAAATTCATAAGTAAAATTAATAAATTATTTGTAAAATATCGTACTAAGTTTATATAATATACAATTATTTTATACCGCTCAAATATATTGAATGAGATAGATGCCCCGAATGACACAGAGGCCTCGAACGGTGCAGGTGCCTAAAAAAAACCTAAATCTATGTAAACCATGACAAGTTCTGACCCTCTTAAAGAATCCTCAGAAAGCACAGATATCAACAGGTCAACGGAATTCATGGAGTCCACACCCTGTGGACTCACTTACCACACAACCTTCGAATCATGGGAATCCTGTCTTCGACCCTGCGACTTGATCCTCGTGTCGGCCCCCGGTGCGGTGTCGCGGATCATCCGCACCTTTCAACAACTTCACTTGAAATCCGATGCAGAATGGATCCATGCCGGTGTCGTTTTTCCGAACCTCGTTCTCAACAAGGTCTCCGGCATCAAACCCCAAACCACTTATATCCTCGAGTCCATGTTTATGGGGATGAAGGGGATCTATGACGTCCGTTCACACACGTGGCGAAACGGGGTGCAGGTACGCAACCTTCGAAAAATCACGGACCAGATAGTGAAACAAGGTGGGAAAATTGCATGTCTCCACCTCAAAGAGGGTTTTACAAAATCAATCCTGGAGGAGGGAAAACTGAATCGCGAAGCGCGGCTCGAATACCTCGAAAAGCACGCACGCCTCGTCGAAGGCATCAAAACCTTTTGGAAACAGCACAAGACATCCCCCTACGACCTGTGGAATTGTGCGAGCAGCGTTGGTGTCTTCCCTGCTTGCAAGACCAAGAAATCCCTCTTCTGCTCCGAACTCGTGATTCGCTTGCACCAATACATGGGACTCGTCGACGAAAAGATTGACGCAGAAAAGATGAGCCCCGAAGAAGTCGCACAATGGATCGGCGAAGCATCGGGAACCATATGCCCCTACTATGTTTTTTCTATGGCAAAGGAGTCAAAGATTTCGGTGTGATATGGGTTCTCGTACGCATAATTCCGGAAATCTTCGTCCAAAGACACGTGACTATCCTCGACGACGAGACCCACGATGGGAAGACTAATTTCGGCCATATCCTCCACATTTATTGAGTCCTCGTTGCCAATGCGACGGTTGATTTTGACGATGATTGTGTTCCGAGAGACCCCTCCGGTCGGGTTTTCTTTTTGGGTCATGGTAGGAGATTCCCGGTTTCTTAGTTGACTTCCATGGAAGCATAGTAGGTGCATCCGGTGCACCCTTTGATTCCTTTGACTCTTGAGGCACGTCTTGAGTGACCGAGTTTTGAGTGACCGAGTTTTGAGTGAGAACAAGGCCGAACATGTATTGCCGGCTCGTCGGTTCGAAATAACATACGCGGACGTGCGAACCATCTTCAAAATGTTCCACACCTTTGAAAAAATTAAAATATTTGATGGTATCTCACCCAAACAATATCAAATATTCATAGAAGGGCATGACTTTGACGTTTTCAAAGTAGGTTTGATATGGATATTAATTGGTTCCACGAAGACATTCTCGAAAAAGTATGTGTCAAATACATTTTTAACATAAATGACTTCTATTTCAGTCATCCATTTTTCTTTGACAATATCAATTTTTTCTACATCTGATTGATTGTCATAAGGACAGAAAACAGTTTTAACACCCGCCATATAGGCTCCTCTTAATTTATCAGAAAGTCCTCCAATAATGCCGACATTACCGGCAAGGTCCATTTCTCCTGTGAAAGCAACATTATTTTTTACAGGTACTTTAATGATAGATGATAAAATAACAATAAACAGTGCTAAACCCGCCGATGGTCCATCTTTTGGAACACCATTTTCAGAACAATGGATATGATAATCTAATTTTTTAGAGTTGATAAGTTCGAGATGTTTTGTGAGTGAATCATCTTTCAATATATTCCACACAGCAGTTCTCGCGACTTTAACACTTTCTTTCATGACGTCTCCCAATTGACCGGTTACTTCAAAATTCGCAGAAGAATTTCCCAAACTTTGGTAAGTTTTCGCACTAATTTGAATAATTCCACCACCTCCTCCATTCATAGCAAAAAGACCATTTACTAATCCAATTTGAGAAACAGAACTAATTTTTTTGGTAAATTTGTGAGGTAAATTTTTTAAGTAATCTGTTTGGATATCTGTAATAGTAAGTATTATTGGGAGTTCTAATTTATTGCTTAATAATCTTTTATTAATTTCTCTATAAATCTGGATAAGCATTTGTTTTATTTTACGAACTCCCGACTCATATGTATAAGTTTCAATAATGAAATTGAGTGCTTCGTCATTTAATGATACAGCATCTGAAGGCATTCCGAGCCTTTTATTAATAGATGGAATAATAAATGACCTACATATTTGGATTTTATCTAAGGTTGAAAAGGAATCAAATTTAATAGAATGTATTCTTTCTCGTAAAATAGGATCTACTTTTGAGATATCGTTGTATGAGAAAATAAATAAGGCTTTGGATAAATCAAGAGGTACTCCTTCAAAATATTTATCACAAAATTCTGAATTCTGCACTGGGTCTGTAAGATGCATCAGGATACCTGTTATTTCTTGCCCGTGTTCGGTTTTACTTACTTTATCTAATTCATCAAAGAAAATGATTGGATTCATACATTTGGATTGGACGAGGGAATTCACAATGCTACCACATGTTGCTGAAGCATATGTATAACCATAGCCTTCTAAAGTGGAACCATGTGACATTCCTCCTAGAGCGATAAATATGAAAGGTCTGCTTTTACCATTTACGTCTATAAGACATTTTGAGAGACCCTCTTTCGCAAGAGTCGTTTTGCCAACACCAGGGGGGCCTTCAAATCCAAAACAATATCCTTGACTATCTCCTGTAATCCATTCACATATAATATTTTCAATTGCTTGTTTGGCTACATCTTGACCGTAAAGACAAGAATCCAATATTCTGTTCATCATTTTTTGTGATTCTTCAATGGAATGAACTACATGAGGCCACTGTGATGATAGTTTATTATAATTATTTCTCTTTAGCAGACTCTTCACAACACTAGATATGCAGTTTTGTATATCTGGAGATGCCAAATTTACGTATTCTTTGAGACTTTTTGTTATTTCGTTTACATTCTTTTTATTGATAGTGACTGTATATTTATTTCCATCCTTTTTATAATTTAGACTTTTCAATCCCAATACCTTTTTACACGCTCTGATAAGGGGAACAATATCTTCCTTCGATATTTTCAGAAGAATAGATATTTCATTTGATACATGAAAGAACTTATTAAGTTCATACCAGTTTTGAGGAACAAAATCAAACTTCATTTCATCGGAGAAATTTTGAACGGTCTTCAAGAAAACTTTAAGAACTTCAAAAATGGTTTCTTGACGATATATACCAAAAGGAACAGATAAAAGTTTATCAAGATATTGTTGTGGTTTCGATATATCAGACATTTTGTTTTGAATTTCTCTTAATTTTTCAATCGCTTTTTTCTTTACATGGTCGGATGTCTGCATCAAACAGATTTTGATCTCGTATGTTTTTTCATCATTATCTTGAGAAAAGGATGATAACTTTTCATCAGTAATATCACATCTATTTTCAAGAATCATTCGAATGGTATTTGGTAATTTGTTTAATACAAATTGACCGTGATTTATGTTTTCCTTACATAGGATCATATATAACAACATAGCTACAAATTGGTTTTTTTCGTTACCCATACCAAAAAAGTAAATCAAGGAATATTTTTCAAAGATATTTTTATTCAAAAATTCCTTTGTCAATTCTGTAATAGGTTGTTCCATTTGAGTTTTGAATATTGTATTTTCCTTTTCAAAAGATGAATTAATTTTATCGTTTTCTATGGAATTGATAAAAAAAGGAATTGGATGAAAACGATACCAATTTGATACATTATTTCCCAGAGTGTGAATATCATAATTCCACAAAGGAAAATATGGTATTAATCCTAGTGGGTCTGATTTAAAGAATCCAGATACACATTCATTTTTCCATTCATACTTGATATGTATTTTGATATCATCTTTCTGCAATTCTGGTAAAATAAACTGAGGTTTGTTTGAAACTGTTTTGTTTTTCATATTAGAGATTTTCTGCGAATTAAAAGCGATAAGAAAAAGAGAATCCCAATATTTTTCATTATTAAACAATGGAAACTTCTTGTGATCCACAAATATATTATCATAATATCCCCCATGTGCTTCTCTTAATTGAAGGATTTTTCCGCATAAATGATTGAACCTGGTATAGCTAAAATATTTATCTTTATTTACAAAATCATCATTATACTCTTCGAATATTTTTGCTAGATCACTCAAATTAGATTGGACTTTTACTATATGATGACTCATTCTTAAAAAAATAAATAGTATTACAATTTTTAATTTTTTGCTTATAGCCCCCCGCACTTCCTTCTGTACACGTATTAGTTTTTTTGTATTAATGTCAATTCCAAATTTTGAATTGACCGATGGTTCCACCTTCATAATAATGATATTTATTATAATTTACATCGGAATATTTAATTATTTCATACAATTTAAAATATCACTTTTAAACTCTTAAATTTCACTTCTACCATATCAAAATAATCAAATAATATCCAAATTATATCAAATCAAAACTTTAATTGGTGGTGGTCCCAAAAATTTTTCAGCATCATTATCTTCATCATCTTCATCATTCCACTTATTATTAAATAATTTAAAAATAATTTAAAAATAAAATATGAATCTATACTCACGTCCAATGTATTATTTGCTGACTCAAAGGTATCAGGAATTGTGTGTGCGCCAGATCCAATACTATAAAAATACATAACTGGTTTCGTTTGTACTTCACTTTCATAAACTTTTTCCATAATTGATTTCTTCATTTTTTCAAATTGAGTGTCAGTTATCGTAATTCTTTTCGTCTTATCTTATCATCATGTTTGAGAAATAAATCACCACTTTGTAGAGATGAACTTCCATCAAACGAATATAAATCAAAGTCAACTTTTACCGTATCTAAACCATCATCTTTAAAGTTTTCTTCAATGTATCTGTGAATAAATGTGAAATATAAACTAATACTATTAACCCAAGAACTGCTTCTAACATAAAAATCTCTCGATATTAATTTTATAAATTTGAATACATTTGAATGAATTTATATAAAAAAATGAAAATAATAAAAAAATCTACATACTATTTCTATACTCATTGTTCCATTTCATTGATTCTTCTTGTTTTGTTTTAGACCATTCACGTTTCATGCGATCAATATCAAGACTAATGCTTTTCGATAAATGTATTTTTTTGTTCATTTCTTTATTATTCAACTTTTTTTCTGGTTGAGATTTAAAAAAATCGAAATAGATAGTTCTTTAAATACTATTATAATTAGAATTTTTTATTTTGTATCTTATGATTATTGTTCTTAATTTAAATTGTTATCCTTATTAAATAAAAACAAAATTTTTTCTAAAGGAATATTAGTATTCTCTGCGATTGTGATTCCCGCCTCATTGCTGGTGTCTTTTTTCTTGAAATAAACAGAACTATTCGTATCCGTATCGTCATTAAAATTTTTCTTGATGTCATTTAGGATTTCAGTTTTAATATCGGCGATTTCTTTAAATTCCATTCTATAATTTGAAGTACCTTGTTCGAAATTAACGTATTTAGGATTAGTATTATCAGTCGCAATACTCACTTTATAATTCTTATCATCAATTGGTTTACCGTTTAATTTGAAATTACTAGCATAATAAGTACTAATTGAATTATTTAATTCAACAATCAGATAATATTCCGTACTTTCCCCGGATTCTTCTTCTTTAATATCAAAAGTAAGACTATCACCGAATCCAGCGATAGTAAAATTTTCTTTTTTATTCTTTTTGAAAAGAGTAAAAAATATTAATACCAATGCAATTATAACGATAAGAATGTATTGGGCGTTTTTTTTGAAAACGTTTTGGATAAGTTTATACATAGACTTACCCTATATAAAAAATAAAATCATCTAAGCATTACGTATAAAAAAAGAAGAGAAAACTTCGAGAACCAATATCGGGTAATATCAGGAAAATATTCCACATTTATGATATTCATATTAGAAATGGTAACGAAAAATTATCCCGATTTGATGAATATCTTGACGTACTTAAAAATTTAATCAGTATTCTTTAAAAAAATAAAGAAATTCAAAATCACGAGGATTACTCATAATTTCTTCGGGTGCATCGCCAACTCTCTGGATATACAAGATCGCATAGTTTCCACACTGAAGATTTGGTGAATTACATCGTTAATATGTCGAGTTCATCATAATAATCAACATGATAGGATTTCTTAAACATGTCATATGATATATTCAATATTTCCGTTGCAGTTATAACGATAAGAATGTATTTCGCGTTTTTTTGAAAATGTCATTATTTTACATAAAAATCAAAAGAAGACCATTTAAGCATTTCTTATGAGATATTATATGATAATAAATGAGAAAACTCCAGGAACCTTTATCGGGGAAGATCAAAAAAATATTTCATATTTCCGATATTCATATTAGGAATGGAAATGAGAAATTATCTAGATTTGATGAATATCTAAATGTTTTTACGAATTTAATCAACATCCTTCAAGAAAGTCAAGAAATCAAAAATCATGAAGCCGTCATTATAGTAACAGGTGATACTTTCCATCATAAAAATAAGATTGAGTCACCAGGTATTTATTTGTTCAACTATCTCATTAGTGGTCTATCTAGTTTGGCACCAATTTATATTATTTTAGGTAATCACGATTTTCGTCAGGATCAATCTGTAAACATTGATTTTTTGGATGCATTTCTTCTCTCTTGCCCGAATTCAAATTCAAATGTAGAATATCTGGATAAAACAGGTCATTATTGTTCTTGTAATTTGATATTCGGAGTTTTTGATGTTAGGGATTCACTTTTTCTGGGAAATGGTTCTGGTGTTGCTGAAAATATGGAACCTTTCCCCCAACCAATTCACAATGATGAAACATCTATAAACTCTATAAATATTGCCTTGTTTCATGGTACAATGATGAATTCAAGAATTAACGATAACCGAATTTTATCTCATGGTTATTCCTGGGAATGGCTTGACATTGGATATGATTACGCCTTATTGGGAGATATTCACAAGTTTCAACTTTTTGAAAGAAAATCTGGGTTGGTGGCTGGATATGCTGGTTCATTAGTTCAACAAAACTATGGTGAGACTCTAAAGAACCATGGTTTTATTGCTTGGGACTTAGAAACAAAAACCCAAGACTTTATTGAAGTTCCCAATAATTATGGATTTGTGAAGTTAAACTGGAAGAATTCAATGATGTATGTAGAAAATGACAATATTCTTTTTGAGGAGATTCTACAAAACTGGAGTCATTGTCCGAAACATCTAAAGATTCGCATCACATGTACTTTATCAGGAGAACAGAGACGAGATGTTATCAATTATTTGAACGGTATAGAAAAAGAGAATAAGATAACTTATGAAATCGAAGACATATCAAGTTATGAGCGTTCTCATAAAGAAAAAGATCAAGAAACTTTTCAATTTCAGTTCCATTCCGATATTGAAAATGAATTATATGATTTGATGAAAGTTCATAATATTGAATATAAAGAACCGTCTATAGATGAATTTACGATTCCGAGTAATGATGCTGGAAAAGAGATTGAAAAAATTAGTGATAAAAAAAGAAATGACTTAGAGAAGGAAATTCAAAAATATTCAGAATACCTTGAAAATTTCAAATGTCGTTCATCAGTGCATATTAAATATTTTGAATGGAGTGGATTGTTGTGTTATGAAAATCAGAATTGGATGGACTTTACTGAATTACATGGAAAAACGAATATCATTTCTGGTAGAAATGGTAGTGGTAAGACAAGTTTTTTGGAGATTATCAATATAGCCATATTTGGGAAATCCATACCTTCAAGAAAGACAAAGAATTCCTTAAAGTCTATTATATGTCGTACTAAAGAAACAAATTCGCAAGCGTATACTAAAATAGATCTTTACGTACAAAATGAGATATTTAGAATTGTTCGTGTATTTGATAATGAGGGGAAAATTAAACCAAGAAGTGGTGGATTATTTAAGATTTGTGATGGCATTTGGAAGAAGGATTTTAGTGATAATGCACGATTGAATTATTGGATTTGTCATAATATCGGTGATCAGAATTCATTTTTGATTTCAACAATGATTACACAAAATAACGATAGCGATTTTTTGAGTATGGACCTTAAAGAACAAAGAGAATATCTTGAAGATGTAGTAGGACTTACGAAAGTTACCAAAGAAGTTCAAATTTACAAATCGGGAATAAATAGTTTTAAAAGTATTTTAGGATATGTTTCAAATTCAATCGAAACAATTGGAGATGATTTGAAAATTCACAATTTACAAGACTTGGAACAAAAAAATAAACAACATTGTGAGAATCAAACTCAATATTCAATAAACAAAGAAGAGATAGGTTCTATTCAGTCTAAGATCAATATATTGAATGATGAAATTCTTAAGATCTCCATTTCTGACAACTATAACCCTGCAAAAAATTCTATTGCGGAACTGGATAAAACGAACGAAACAATTCATTCTTTGAGTGACTATGAAAATGTAAATTTACTTGAAGAAGAAACGGTTCTTCTTCAAAACAAAGTATATCTGGATAATTTGCAGAAATCAATTCAAAAATATTCCAATTCCCATTTGAATTCAAATTTCAATTCCCATTTGAATTCAAATTTCAATTCTAATACCATTTATCACATTTTAAATGCATATCAGAAACCCATTCTTGCTAAGGATGAGTGTTTGTTATGGATTCAAGAGTATGATGATTTTGAGCAACATTATAGTGAGTCTTATATAGATTCCAGTAAATTTGAAATTATGAAAGAGAAATATGAATTGGATATTGATAAATTGACATTTTATCAAAACCAGAAGTTCATTGGACCTTGTGATCCAAAGATATATTATGAGAACGATATGAAGAGTTTAATCAAAAAAAGAGATGAATTAAATATTAAATTACAAGGATATAGTTCTCTAATAGCAACAGAGGAAATACCGGATGTTAGTAAATCAACTATCTTAAGTATTCAGAAAGAAATTAAAAAAGAAAAGAAATCTAATAAAAATAACTCAAACGAAGGTGCTAGTTCTCAAATTAGAGAAATACAATCTAATATCCAAGTATTAACAAATCAAAATGATATATTGAGGCAAGAAATGTCTCATAATGAAGAAGAACAATTGAATATGAATGATTTGTTGTTGAAAATCAATTTTAAAATTGACAAAATCAGAAATGATTCAAATATCAAGGATTCAAATTATTATCGCAATGGGTTTTATTTCCTTGAGAAATATAACAATAAATATTTGATTTTTAAAATGCTGAAAGTTGGTCTCAATAATAAAATTAATCATCTTCAACATATCGCAAACCAGATTGAAGAACATGAGAAGAAAATAAAGTTTTTGCATGATACTATTGAAGTTTTGCGAAATGAACTATCTCATTTACCATTCAATCCAAATTGTGAAGCATGTTGTAAGCAACCTATGCGTATTCAATTGACTAAAATGCAAGATGACTACGCTCAGATCAACTCTGAACTCAGCCAATTAATTGCTGAAAAAAAGAATACAAGTTTAATTTCATTAGAACGTTTGATTTATTTATATGAGAAGTTCAAAGAAATTGTTGATAACCCTTATTTTTTGATGAAGGATGAAATTTATCAAAAGATAAAGGACATTGAAAAGGTAGATAAATATTCAGATCGTCGTGAGAGTATCAGAGCAATTTTAATGTGTTATGAGACTCGTGAAAGAGAACTGCAACGGAAAATAAATGAAAATGAAAATGTATTATTGGAAAAGAATAAGGAACTCTTTTGTTTGGAGAAACATTTAGAAAATGCGAAAAGGTGGGATGAAAGAGAAGCATTTATTGCGAGTTATAATGCTAGATGGTATTTATATGATAGATATTTGAAATATTATCAAACGAATGAAGAATTGGAAAAAGTATTGTCTGATATAGGAAACTTTGAAAAATATGAGGATTTTGAAAAGGGTGAAAATGCTAGAAAAATGAATATGCAAAAAGTTCAATATAACATTTCCAAATTTGAATCAGTTTTGATAAAACGTGATATAGATGATGCAAACCGTGCTATTAATGACGTAAGATATACAAAAGCCTTGCAGCAATTGGAAGAATGGGAAATATATGAAGCATATGTTGAGAAAAAAGAATGGATAGAATTATATAAGTTAGAAAATCATATTTATGAGAGTGAGAAACGATTAAGTTATAAGAAGGAATATGACACAAATATGATTATCAAAAGTGATATTTTGAATTTTTTGAAGAAGGAAGAACTCATTGAGGAAAAAAAAAATTTGGAAATAGAAAAAGAATTCTTAGAAAAAAAATTAATTAATCTGGATGTTGAGGTTAAGACTTTTGAAAAGATGAATGAAATAAATAGGATGAAGATCAATCGTTTTACAAAATTGCATGAATTGATAGACTTGATTTCTTCTAAGATCAAATCTTTTGAAAGTCGTAATCATATACTCGATGTTTACAGAAGTAAAACTTATAATTCTGTAATACCTTATTTAGAAAGAATGGTGAATACTATGATGGAAACAGTTTCAAATTCAATTCATGTAAAATGCGATATACTGCAGGATGGTTTATTCAAATTTATGGCTGTTAAAAACAATTGTGAAATACCTATTGAAAAAACCTCTGGATTTGAAAGATCTTTGATATCGCTAAGTATAAGATTATCATTGGTGTTTTTGAGTAATTCACAGAATCTTCGTCAGTGTCAGTTATTTATTGATGAAGCTTTTGTGAATTGTGATCGTGAACATTTGGAGAAAGTTCCTGGGTTTCTGAATTCCATTTTAAGTTATTTTGAGTCAATTATATTGGTTTCTCACATAGATTTAATAAAGGATAATGTAGATAATTCAATAGAAATTGGAGAGAAGAATAAAATACAATATGGAGATGTATGTGCGTTGAAGATGCGAAATCGGTGATGAAAAACGCGAATCATAAAAAAATGACATCCTCGCCACACTTTAGTGTGGGGGTTTCCTTCTTTTACCATTGATAGGATGGTTTCATACAGAGCGAATTCTGTTCACAACGTAGTGGTCTGTGCGCGAGGCTTTTTTCTCCAATTCTCGTAAAAAATTAAAAATGTTGTGTTAAATAATGAAGAACTATCAATTGGCAATTACTGTTCTAAAATTTTTATACATTGTTATAGTGATAGTGATACCATTCTTGCCGAAATTCGAATCAAAAGATTTGGAATATTTGAAAACGAATTTGCATAAACTTTTAAGTCTGTCAACTGCTGTAACATTATTAATTCTTTATAATCCTTTCATATATTACGAAAAGGACTTCCATGACGAATTTATTGTTTTCATGTCTGGTGTTTTCTTATTGATTTCACAAGTGAAAGATGTGAAAGAATCTGGTGCTTTGTATATTTCTCTAAGAAAACAAAGAATTTTATAAAACAACATTTCAAAAGCCCAACCAAACGAAAATCAATTTAGAACCAATTTAGAACCAATCCAAAACGAATACAAAACTAAAACAAAACTAAAATAAAAAAAATGATTTGAAATCAAAGTTAATTAGAGTATTAAGAATTTTGTATGATAATATTATAGCAAATCAATTTAACTATTAATATTATAATGATGATGGAACCGATTCTCAATATCATTCAGTCTCGACGCAATATGTATTCTACCAAGCTTACTCAGTTTAATGCGTGGTCTATTTCCAAATTTGGAAAGTATGGTTCAAGTGATAAACAGATTCGCCAGACTCTCTATCAGATGTTGAAGGAGATGGGGATTGCGAATGGCAATCAGGTTATTTCTCAAGTATATGGTTTGGACTATGATGCGAGTAAGCTCATTCGTATTATCAAGTCCAACCTCGACGGAGGTTACTACGACCTCATGTCTAAGGACGGCTCAATTTCATCCAAGTCTCTTGAAGTAAGCATGACGGTTATGAAGGATATGAAGATTAACGCCGCTGCGATGACGAACGTTCAGATTGCTGGATGCTGTGTATTTATCCAGTACATTCTCATGGGTGGCCGTAAAGACTTTGATGATTTCGGCACCAGTGACGACCTCGTTACCAAATGGAAGAAGGATTTTACCACACGTAAGAACAAGGAACGTCAGGTTCAACTTGAAGAGGAGCGTCGTGCGAATGAGCTTCGGCAGCGTCTTCTTGCTTCGGGTGTCGTGATCGGTGAGCAGGAGGACGAGACGCCTGAAAAGGAAGAAAAACTCAGCCGTGATGGTGAGATTCCTGATTCCTGGGATATGTGACTAACAAAAAAAACAAAACAACAAAAAAACAAAACAACAAAACAAAAAAAAACTAAAAATAAAAACAAAAAACAAAAAATCTAAAAAACAAAATAAAATTTTTTTATTTCAATTTCCAATTCTCAATTTCCAATTCTCAATTTCCAATTCTCA
>CERI01025329.1_pt1 | contig 13188 bp, 10 predicted proteins | sample 350261 | NCBI WGS metagenome assembly CERI01 (sample SAMEA2620979, study PRJEB7988) | marine metagenome | isolation source: saline water (ENVO:00002010), including
ATTGACGTTGAACAGCTTTATTTAGATTTTGAAATTATTGGGATTAGAAGTTCATTTGGAATAATTTCTATATATTTCTTTGTTGGCTTATGTGTTGCTTTTTTAACCATTACATTGATATTCTTTTTTAAACCCTTCATTGAGATCTACCTTTTGCATTACGTAAGGTATAGTTTTTACTTATTGATAAACCTTCTTTCCCTTGCAACTATATTTTTAACATTTAGAATTTATGGATACTCAAGATTCTTGATTTTAGTTTATTTAATTCTGAGTACATTAGTTTTCGTTTTTTCTGATAAAAATTATTTTTTAAAAAGAACGTGAAAGCTATTCTTCTTTATAGGCAAATTTAAAATAGCCATCGTCATTAACTATTATTTTCTTTTCTTCCATTGTACAATTTAAATTAATCCAACATCTGTCACCTGAATCTGGCTTAACCCAATCATTATTAGTAGATATGTCTATATATTGTGACTCAACTCTTGGATCAAAAAGATTAATATCTTTGTTATTAATAAAATTCTGATACGAGGAAACTCTGGGAAATAAAGAGATTGCTGCAAGAAATAATATTTTAGCTAAATATTTTGGTGTTTTAATTTTTGTTGTTTCGGTAAAAAATCCAAATGTACAAATTATTGTACATAATATTCCCATTGAGTATCTTGGAATTGGGCCGTAGAACACTAAATACATAACACCTAACAGGGCATAAGAAAAAATTATTCCTTTAAATCTGATTGAGACATTACTTTTAGTAAATAATGTGATTTTCACAATATAGAGAATGAGGAGAGATATTAAAAAATTAGTGTACACTGATAAATAAAAGTTTGAAAAAGTATTATTTGACTCAGAAAAGAAGAAGTCTTGTACCCAATTAAAAAAGTTGAGGTCCCTACTAGTAAAATACTCCATATATGAGAAACTAGTGGCTGTAGTGTACTCTTCGACCCTCTCAGTAGATCCCTGCTCGTACCACCAAAAATTTTCATTACAGGTGAACGATAACGGGAAAATGAGACATCCTGTTGTAAGAATACTTTTTATGGACCAAATCAAACCAAAAAATATTGTGGGTAACTGTAAATAAAGTATATGTTTTATTTTGAAATTACTATTTACGATTAAACCATACAGATAAATAAAATATAGAAGAAATATGATAACACCGCTTACTTTAATTTCAAAAATAAAAAAAACAAGAATTGATAAGTAAACAAAGTCAGGTTTGTTTGAATTTTTCTTTTGAATTTTGTCAAGCAGTAGAATACTCAATAAGCAAAATAAAGTAGCTACAGCTGTGTCTTGCTTACCAATTTCTTGAATATAGATAAATCCATTTCTTCCACCAGAAATTCCAAAATTATCCAATACTGAAAAAAGTAAGAGAAACCAGGATGCATTTTTTAAATTTCTATTCTCAGAGTTGTGAAGGTGATAAAATATAAATGAAAAAAATACATGTATAAAAGTGATGTTAAGAAAATGCAAATATATTAAAGATTCTCCTACCCAAAGTATTGAAGAAAGATACTCAAATATTGAAGACATACCAAATGGCCAAAAAATATTTACAGTTCCAACAATTAAATTTGATTCCCTAAGCCAGTTTTGATGGTTCAAGTGGTAGTAAGCAGCATCATAGTGAAAATTGATATCTGAAGAACTGATTAAAAGTATCCCTGGAATAATTAAATATAAGAATATATTTTGAGTATTTAAGATATTAGCAATATTTAAAGTTAGGACCCTAAGGCTTAGCAAATTAGGAACCAATGCAATGACTAGAAAGAAATAAATTATAGGATTCTTTAGCTCTACGAAATAATTTAAGAATATTAATAAATTACCTGTGATGGCGAGACCAATTAGTGGATAAATAATCTCTGCTCTAGTTCCAAGAATTACATTTCTTTTTGGGGTGTGCTTTAATAAATAATTGTCAATAAACATTACAAAAGACCTGCCAATTAATAAGAAGAGGCTAAACATTAAAATATATTTAATAAATAAAGTTAAAGCAAAAATTAGGAGATCAATCATTTTAATTAATTAAAAATATCGTTTACTGCCAACTGAATATTGGTGTGTATTATATTATTTTTTTCTGTAAATGAACTGATGGAATTATCTATAATATACCCATTTGCATTGAAAGTATTCTCCCAATATTTAATATCATTTTCATAACTATCTCCAAGTGCATAGAAATTATATTTACTATTATCCAATTTTCCTATGGTTTCAATCACATATTTGAAAAATTGATTTTCAGGTTTCTCATAACCAACCTCTTCAGATGTGATAATAAAATCAAAGAAATTAAGTTTCCATTTATTTACTTTTTCAAGTTGTATGTTTGTATTTTGATTTGTACATAAAATAAATAAATCTTTTTCTTTTTTTTCTTCTCTTATAAAATTATTAAGCTTTTGGCTGACATTTGCTTCCTGAATAAAAGTCTCCCAATATATAGTTTCAAAATTAAGTATTTCCTGCATTTGGTATTTATCTTCAAACATATCTTTAAAATATAACAACTTTGAATGCCTGGATGGATTGGTAGCCAGTCTTTGTTGAGTTCTATTTTTTGATAAAATATATTTTTTTTCAAATGATGTGAAATCATCGAAAAATTTTTGATTTTCAAAAACAGCATTCAGTGCACTTTGATGAGTGGTTTCATAAATATAGAATGTATCATCTAAATCAAATATTATAAATTTATTCAAATCTTTTCACTTATTTTCTTTTCTAACATAAATAAAACTACTCCAAGCTTACTAAGAAGTTCATTATTTTCTTCTTCTGTATAATCTTCCGGCTTAAACGATAAACTACCTAAGTTTTCAACTTTACTAGTGAGTAATTTATAAAATTGAAGTGTGGCATTAGGGTCAATTCTGATATTGAAATAAATTTTTTGGTTTTCAATAACTTCATCAAATAAGTTTACTTCACTCATACAGGAAACTAAGTCCTTAAAATCTTCAAAATATTCTAACTTGAAACAAATTTCTAAAATATACATTTTATGATTCCTGCTTTTGGTAATAATATAAAGATCTGCTAAATCTGCCTGTGGCTTAATGTATTCTTCATAGTCAGATTTTCTCTTGTAGATTTGATTTTCTATGTCTTCTTTTTTTCTTCCTCTTAATTTGTCTCTACTTAGTTTTGTTTCAAATTTTAATTTATTTTCAAGTTCTAGATATACGTTTAGATCATATTTTTCTGTCAAATCAGTAAAGTGAAGGGTGTGAAGACCTTCAATGACTAGAAAATTTTTTATTTGTTTTGTGGATTCAGAATCGAACTCTCCAGTAAAATGATTGTAGTTTTTAACCATTAAATTTTCGCCTTGTAATAACTTCATAACAGTTTCTTTGTATCGGTTTAAATCATTCATGCTTGGATTTAAATGAGTATTTTTTTCCCAAACAATGTTTGATCTTTCATATAAGTGAAAACTATCTAACTCAATAGTGTCAACAAATTTTCGTCCAAAGAAAGAATTTAGGCTTTTTGACAATGTTGTTTTCCCAACTGCAGAATCACCAGTTATAGATATGATAATTGGTGAAGACTTGATCTGGTAATACTTGTTATTTATTAATACCTGGTACGCATAGTAAATCAAAAATACACATCCTAGAAGAATAACAAAGGTTGGAATGTCTCTAAACTGTGAATTTTCTAAAGTAAAGATTTTTCCATAATCAATCGTAACCAAAATGATTAAAAAGCTATATATGAATAATTTAATGTACGGAGGATAAGAAAAATACACAACAACTAGTAATGGATAGGACCATAAAAACCACCCTAAATTATCTAAATTTGTCATAAAAAGGGGTATAGTCATAAACCCAACAAATAATGAGACGGATGAAAAGTCCAGTCTATGAATATTTTTCCAAAATATGAACATTATTAGACTTAAGAAAATTGCAATGAATAAAAAGTTATTATTTAATAGATTAGATGAACTATTTAAAGCTGCGTAGCCTTCATTAATGCCATAGAGAACAGTATCAAAATAATTCTTGTCAAAAAATAGTTGAATATTAAAAAGAAAAGATAAGGAGATAGTAAAAGTTAATGTGTTAATTAATTGTTTACTGTTTTCATCTAACTTCAAAAAATATAAAAGAATTGGGGGAAGTAATATTAAAAATATTATTTTTGAGCTTATCGCTAGGATAATAAACAGAATGGAATAGTATTTATTTTTTATTTTCAAAAAATATAAAGAATACAAAAATAAAGTTAGAGGGATAAAATCTAGTTGTCCCAAAAACGAAACTGAATAAATTAATAAAGGATTAAGAATAAGTATAAAAATGAAGTTAGTTTTTTTGATCTGATAAATTTTTCCAAGTAAGGACACTAACAATACTTCAAATAATAGATATGCTAAATTTACATATGACAAACCAAAGAAATTACCAATCAAATAAAAAGGTACCAATATGAAGTACATTAGATTACTGTATGGAAAAGTTAAGAACTGCTTATCTAAACTAACTATTCCTTCATAGGGGTTTAAGCAAGAACGTAATGAACTACATTGTTCAAAAAATTGGTTATATCTATCAATTTCTAAATTAGGAAAGTAATTAAATAATATTGTAAATTTTACCAATAAAATTATAAAAAATATATTTTTTTTACTTTTCACTTATGTTGTTATTATAAATTAGCATTGTTACAAATGAAAAAATTTTTATATTATTCTAAGCTCCTAGGATCAGATTTTATGTTGTGCCAAGGTCCAGGAGGCAACACAAGCTATAAACAAGGTAGAGATATATTTATTAAAAAATCTGGTTTCCATCTTTCAGAATCTGATGAAAACTCGTTTCTAAAAATAGACTTTAGGAAAATTTTAGATTTCTACAAAAATAACCCAGATCATTCAGAAAAATATGAAAATAGCTTGTCTATAGAGACTCCTTTACATGTTTTATCAAAAGCTAAATATGTTTTTCACTTCCACAGCATTGCATCAATTATTTGCTCACTACTTTACAAAAAGAGTGATCTTGACAAATTACTAATCAAAGAAAAAATACTTCCCATAAGTTATATAAGGCCCGGACTTGAATTAGCAGAAGAAGTAAACCAACTAAACAACCATGGACTTTATTCCAATTTTTTTCTATACAACCACGGGATGGTCGTCGAGGGAGATGACTTAATAAAAATAAATAATAGGATTTACATGATTGAAAATTTTTTTAAAAAACTTATAGACTATGAAAAATTAAAAAGCTTATCGAATAAAATTTATATAATTAATCAAGAAGATTGCAAAATAAATAATCCGGACCCGGATTTGAAATATGAATTATATAACAACAAATTCTTTTTTCCTGACCATGCGGTATTTTTCCCACATCAAATAAATAAAATTGAGAGTTCTGAAATACATTATGATGACAAAAATATTCACTTCGGGAAAAAATTAAGCGATACTGAGTTAACATATTTTAAAACCTTGTTAATAATCTTTTGCTATATAAAAAATGAAAAGATACATAATTATATTGATTTAAAAACTAGTAAAAATTTAAGGAATTCAGAAGATGAATTACTGAGAGTAAATCTTAATAAATGAAAATTATAATTCCAATGACAGGTAAGAGTTCTCGCTTTAAGCAGGTAGGTATAAAAACACCAAAACAGTTTCTAAAAATTCAAGATGAATTTATTTTAAAACATATCATTAATATGTTTCCAGGTGAAGAAGATATAAACTTCATAGTTAGCAACCAAGATTCCGAAGATGCAGAATTTCAAGATTATATGAAGAACTTCGAGAAGTATAAGACTCATTTAATTGATTTTCAAACATCGGGTCCAGGAGGGGCATTGTTAGAATCCAGAATCTTAAAGACCAATGACGCTGTTTTAATTAATTATTGTGATTTTGCAAATATATGGGATTGGAATCAATTTAAAGCGTTAATCAGCGAAAGTGATCCTGACGGTATTGTTCCTGCATATAGAGGACTACACCCACATAATATTTATAACAATGATTATGCTTTCATTAGAAACAATGGGGCAACTATAAAAAATATTCGTGAAAAGGAATCATTTACTAACGATAAAATTAACGAATATGCGTCAAGCGGTACCTATTATTTTAAAAGTGGATTTCTTGCAGAAGCTTATTTAAATCGTGCATTTGAACAAAAAAATTTTGTTAACAAAGAACTATATATCAGTACACCTTATCAAGAAATGATAAATGACTCCCTAAATATTAAGTTATTTCATATTAACCATTTTTTTCAATGGGGAACACCAGAAGATTATAACGAATTTAAATATAACCTTGCAGAAGTTGAAAATGCTAATAGCAGCAACAAAATAAATCTCGATAAAATAAATCTTTTAATACCAGCTGCAGGTAAAGGTGAACGATTTAAAAATGAGGGGTACGAAACTCCTAAAATAAATCTACAAGTAAATGGCAAAACAATTATTCAAAATATTATTGAATGTTTTAATAATCAAGCTGAGACAAAAGTATTGCTACATCAAAAGGATAATCTTGAATTCAATAACTTCATAGATAAAGATAGCATCGTAGAAATCTCGGAAAGAACAGGTGGGCAAGCTGAGAGTAGCCTTAGATTGCTTAAAGAAATAGATAACTCTTTACCAATACTTTTTCATTCTGCGGACTGTATTCTTGATAAAGATTTAAAAATTAAAATGGGAATGTATGATGTAATAATTTACACTAAAAAAAAATACAGAAGAGCATTTTCTCAAAGCTTAAATTATGGGTGGGTAAATAAAAAAAATCAAAAAATAGACAGCTTCTCAATAAAAGAGCAGCCTAAAAGTGAAGACTCTTCAGTAATTCTTGGAGTATTTCTCTTCAAAAACAAAGAGATATTTGAGAGATTGTATTTTGAAACACTTAATCAGTCCAAAAATAAAAAAGAGATACATATTGATAATCTAGTTGAGAGTGCAATGTCTAATAAAATGAAAATAAAAATTGAGGAATCAGAAAACTCAATAATGCTTGGAACACCAATTGAATATGAGCTGTTTAATTATATGAACAAAGCAAATTTATATTTGAGTGGGAAATGACATTACTTAGCATTATCATTCCTTGCTTTAATGAAAAAGAATCTCTTCCTAAGTTAATTAACAATTTAGAAATATTAAATAGTAGTATCAATTTTATAATCGTTGAAAATGGATCAACGGATAAATCCAATGTATATCTGAAAGATATAGAAAAGAATTTATCAAAAAATATAAAAATTTATTATAAAAAAGAAAATAATGGCTATGGAGAAGGTGTTTTTGAGGGGTTAAATATTTGTGATAAATCCGATTTTATAGGCTGGATACATGGTGATTTACAATTTGAATATCAAAAATTAAATAAACTATTTGAAGAACTCAGTGGAATTGATACTGAGAATAAAATTTTCTACAAAGGCATTAGAAAAGGAAGATCTGTCATGGAAAGATTCATTTCCTGGACGATGGGCTTTCTTGCTTCAATTATTTTAAAGACTAAATTAGTTGAAATCAATGCACAGCCAACAGTATTTTCTTATAGTCTTTTAGAAAAACTTCATCAACCGCCTAAAGACTTCTCATTTGATACCTATGTTTATTGGCAAGCAAAAAGGTATAATTATAAATTTTTAAGAGGAGAATATAACTTTCCTCCTAGGGTTTATGGAAAATCAAAATGGAATTTTGGTATCAAATCAAGATTAATATTTTCGATTAAATTGATTAAATATTTTTTTAAACTTAAAAAATCAGATTTATAGCTAATCAACTAGAATAACGATTTTATAGAAATTGGAATCATTGATTTCATAGTTTTCAAGATTTGCTGAACACTTAATATTGAGCCAACACTGATCACCAGACTTAGGAGCTAATCTTTCATGTAAAGCAATCATTGGCTCCTCAGGTACAAGCACCGAAGGCATCTCATCAAAGTTTATAGATTTATATGACTGAATCTTTGGCACCATAATAATACTTAAAAGCAATAGAGCATTGATTAGTACTCTTGGTAAGTTTTGTTTAGGCAAATATCCAACGCCTATAGAGAATATTCCAAGCATCATTATCCCTGATAAATATCTTATATCTGGTCCGTACCTTAAATAAAATAAAGAGATAAAGAACAGCAGAAGAAAGGTAGTCGGATTTTTTGTAGCTTTACTTTTATTATAAAAAAATATTTTTCTAATTAGAAAGAAAGCAATTACTGAAATAATAAAGTTTGAAAATACATTTAGATTAATTGGTAATTCAAAATATCTTTTTGCCCAAGAAATTATAGATTCATTAAAATAGTAGGAATTACTATAATTTACCGATATGTTTTCAATATTATTAATATAATTTGCATTAACCCAATCTAGGCTTGTAACACAAGATATTTCAAGTGGAAAAATAATACAACCTGTATGCAGTATCGACTTAAGTAGCCAAATTAATACCAATGTAATATATAATTTTAATTTTTTTAGCAAAATAAAAACTGATATTTTGTTAGCTTTCACATACTTAAATAGATAAAAAATATAAATAAAAATGATCGGAAAACCACTTATTTTCAGTTGAAATATAAATAAAGATAAAATAGTTAAGAGCACAAGATCTTTTTCATCATAAGATCTTTTCAAAATACTTGTCAAAAGTATTGCACTTACAGATAAAAATAATACTGAAATAGATAAGTCTTGTTTACCAATACTTTGGATAGTAATAAAACCATTCCGCCCTCCTCCGAATCCAACATTATCAAATATCGAATAGAGAACTATAAAAAATGAACCGCTATACATAGCTAGATTTTTATTTTTACTTAAGTTGTAGTACAAAAAAGTATATAGAAATCCAACAAATATAATATTTAAGAAGTGAACAAGTATAAAAGAATTGTCAAACCATAAAAATGCAGAGAGATATTCGTAGATTGAGCTAACTCCAAATGCTCCATAAATGTTTGAAAATCCCAATAAAATATTACTTTCTCGAATCCATAATTGATTATTTAAATGATACAAACCAGCATCATAATGAAAATTGATATCATAGCTTGAGATAATCACAATGATATAAAAAGGAAGAGTCCAAAATATAGACTTGAGTCTATTTTTATTTTCTATTTCAAATAGGTTTATCAATAAGAATGGCAGAATTAAAAAAGTGTATGAACTTTTCAATGGGATGAAATAATTTAATATAAATAAATAATTTCCCAAAAAAAATAAACCCAAGATTGGAAAAAATATTTGTATATCTAATCCTTGAATTTGTGAATGGATGGTCAGATTTTGACCAAGAAATTTAGAAATTAGGATTATAAAAGCTCTTCCAAGTAAATAAAGAAAAGTAAAAAACAAATAAAACTTAACTACTAAAAAAATAACACTGACCATGAGAATATTATTATAATCTGTAATTATTGTGGATTAAGAAATTTAAAATTTAATTGTTTAAATAAGAAAATTTACTGTCGCTTTGAATAAATCTTGTAAGCCCTGTAAGTAGTTTTCTATAAAATATGAAAAAGAATTCACATTATATAAAGAAACAATTTTTTGATTTATATTATTCAAATTAATCAATCCATTTACTGAGGCCTCATAGTAGGGCATGTTTATAAAAATGAATAGTAATAATATGCCGATTTGGTATTTGCCTTTGAGATTATATTTTTTATTATTTTCTAGAAAAAATAAAATAGTAAGTGAAGATATATACATATAAATTATTCTTCCCCAATCAATAGAAATTATAAAAAATGGAATGAAGCTTGCTGAAAAAATACAAAAAAATACAGTATTCTTTTTAATAAAATCTGTAAATAAAAAGGGTACGATAGAAACTAGTAAATAAAAAATATAAGCCTCATATTGTGAAGTTTTGTAGTAATCAGTAGTTATCTCTAAAGTTTCCTTAATGTCATAACCTAGAAATTTTATTGCACCTGAACAAAAACTTTCATAGTAATTGAACTTGTATAAACTTCCACAAATTAATCTAGGAATTTCATCTACTTTAGATAAGTTTTTTAAGTAAAAGAAGAAGTATGAAAATGATGAAATTGATAGAGCAAATATTTTACTTTTTAAATAATTGTCTTTTTGTTTAAAAATGATATACGTTATTGGTAGATAAAATAACAAATTATATTCGCCAGAAAATATACCGACTATATAGAAAAATAATCCAAAAAGGAAAAATATGTTTCTATATTTAAAAGAGTAACCAAGAGCCACTATAGATAGGGCAAGAAGACCTAATACTTCTTTTCTAAATATCGCTTCTGGATTAGTTATATGAAAAAATATAAATGCTGGTGAAAATAGGAGGAGGCTAGAGAGGTTATTTTTAGTATTTCTAATAAACAGGAGCAAAAGAGATAGTAAGTAAATGACATATAAGTAATGTAAAAGGTATGTTAAAAATATTAGACTTATCTCTGGGCTGAAGGGTAAATTAATTATTAAAGTTCCAAACATGCCTCTTCTGATAAAACCAAATGAGTAGTTAATCAACCATTCTGCTGTATACCACTCATTTCCACCAAAACTATTAATGTCAAAGTAGAAATTGAAAGATTGAATACTTAATGATAATGTAGTTAAACCAAAAAATAATATTACTAAAGTATTTTTATTTTTTTTTTTAATTTTCATAATTAATCATTTTATTCCTTTTATCAAGAATTAACACTAAGAAAAATAAAATAGCAGAAGAGATATGCCAAATATTTGGTTGTAAATAATAGTCTGCGTTGTAATGGTTTAATAACGTGAAAAATAAGACATGAGCAAAAATGAAAATAATTTTTTGAAGCGTAGTCTTAAGATCATAATAAATAATTATTAGAATGAATATAATTAGATGTCCCCAACTATAAAAAGAGAATCGCACCGGAGGGTACCATCCAATAAACGACCAGAATAAATTTATTAAAATAAACATTTCAAATAATGGTCTCCAGTAGTCGCTCTTAAAAATAGAATTTTTATTTTTTATCAAGTACAGAATTATGAATATTACTGGAATATAAAGATATTTTATAGTCTGAATATTATCTTTAAAGTAACATATAAAATTTTGAGGGAATTCTTGGCAATACCATCCAGTTACTCCATTTGTATCAACACCTCTTAAGTAATCAAAAACCCAAAAAAACTGATTATAAACTTCTATATTATGATCTTCTCCTGAAGTAAAAAAATATTTGAATATTTCATAACTCAATATTGGAATAAAAAAATAAAGAGAACTCTTTAAACACTTTTTTCCAATAAGTTTGTATGTATTATTGTTAACAAAAATTAGATACATGACATAAAGATAAAGCACTATAAAGGAACGGTGTGAAAGATACATAAAACCTAATATTATGTGTAAGGAGAAAACATCAAGAAGCCTTGAATTTTTGAACAAATAGATTCCTAGTAAAAAAACTATCCCTGTTTGCGTATGGGAACCAGCTTCAAAAAGTGTCCATTTAAATATTGGGCTTAAAGTCAGCATTAAAAGTGTTAAAGAATAATTTTTGTAAGTATTTTTTATGTTAATTACATTGTTTAAAATAACAGTTGTGATGCTAAGAATGAATATTTGTAAGATTAAATAAGAAAGCTGAAAAACAAACAGACTCTGGTTCATGCCAAAGAAAAAAGAAATTATTTTATTTATAGAGTATGCAATAAGTAAAAAAATTGGCCTATTTCGATATTGAAAATCATCTATAGTATACAAATTTTTTATATTTTCCAAAACTGCAAAATATGGTGCTTCATCACAACTTCTTGTGTATAAATAATTTAATTCGAAACTTGAAAAAGATATCTCCAATAACTCAATCCTTGTACATAATGCATAATCATTAAATTTACTAAAGATATAAAAAACTAAATAATAAAGTATAAGAGCATAAAAAGTAGTAATTAAATTAAATATCAAAACTTTTTTTATTTTTTTATTTGTGAACATGTCTCAAGGTTTAATAAATATATTTTGTGCGATTTGAAAAAGTTTTACCAGTTAGAAAAAATACTAACGATAATAAAAACAATAAACCCGTTAAAAGATTCCATACAGGATATTTTTTGATATTGTGTTGTTTTAATAAAGAATAGTTTTCATCTAGTTTATTGAAGCAGTCCTTTAGAGACTCTGATAGGATTAATTGATTATTTTCAGTAAAATATAGAGAGTTTGTCGGAGTAGTATTTTCTACAACATATTCACTGTTTCTTATCGTTACTTTTTTATTAGTTAAAAAAGCATTATTACAAACTTGAATTTTTTTAGGAATACAACTTGAATCGATATTTCGTAACATAATATTTCCAACATGACAAAAACTATTGACTTCATTATTTATTTCAAGAAAGCTTAATTCCCCATCATTACTAGTTTTTGGAAAACCATAAATATGAGCTGTAGATAGGGAAAAGAGAATTCCAGTAATGATAAATAACTTAGGGTTACGTCGAGCAAAATCTGCAACAATTAATGCAAACGTTATAACAAGAAAAAAAGAGTAGTAATAGGTCTTAGCAACATCTCCCGTTGCAGGATTATATTGGGTGAATTGCGATAATATCATCTGAAAAAGAATTCCAAAAAATGGCATAAAGAGAATATATCTAAATTTTTTCATTGTAAAGATTTTTCTAAAGAGTGTTAAATAGAAAATTAATGTTAATGCTCCTCCCAAGAATGCAGTTTCTTTAATACTAAAAAAAATAACTCTATTCAAATAGAGAGGGCTTGAATCATCATTCCAAAAATTTCCAAAATAATCATCAAAAGTATCTAGTAGCATGATTCCTAAATATGAATCGCTGTGACTTTGTCGGAACGGATTTTGAACCAATTGATTAAAATTCACATTGTACAAGAAGCTGATTTCCGCACTACCTGTAAACTCCTCTGGAGATTGATGTTCATAAACTAGTAATCCATTTGCTTGGTAGTTCTCATAGGAGATAATAAAGAATAGTACTAATAAAACTCCTAAACTTTTATAAAAATAAGATACATTCAAGTTATATATTTTTATTAAATAAAATATGGATAAATACACAGCGATCATGACCGCTAGATTTGCCTTTGTTGTGAAAATTATTGCTAAAGGTGGTATTG